>OLOD01000356.1_pt1 | contig 36761 bp, 39 predicted proteins | sample 1671921 | NCBI WGS metagenome assembly OLOD01 (sample SAMEA3136626, study PRJEB25190) | human gut metagenome | biome: human gut; feature: human-associated habitat; material: faeces | place: Austria | collected 2013
TTTTGTTTCGTCCTCTTGTAGTATGTAGACAACAACAAAGCGAGGGGGGATCCAAATTGATTAAGTTAGAAAATGTAAATAAAGTATTTGGAAGTAATCATGTTCTAAAAGATATCAATTTAGAAGTTAAAGAAGGGGAAAAGCTTGTTATTTTAGGTCCAAGTGGTTCTGGAAAATCAACAACAATTCGTTGTATGAATTATTTGGAAGTACCAACAAGCGGAACTGTTTCAATTAATGGTGAAACCATTAATAAGAAAAATAAAAATAAAATTGTTGGAAACAATATTTCAATGGTATTTCAACAATTTAATTTATATCCACATAAAACAGTATTAGAAAATCTTACATTAGCACTTATAAAAATTCACAAAATGAAAAAAGAAGATGCTAATGAAAAAGCCTTTCAATATCTAAGAAGAGTTGGATTAGAAAATAAGGCTTATGCTTATCCACAAGAATTAAGTGGTGGTCAACAACAGCGAGTAGCGATTGCAAGAGCACTTGTTACTAATTCAAAAATCGTTTTATTTGATGAACCAACCAGTGCCTTAGATCCAGAAATGGTTAAAGAAGTTTTAGATGTTATGACAGATCTAGCAAAAGAAAACATTACCATGGTATGTGTCACACATGAGATGGGTTTTGCTAAACAAGTTGCAGATCGTGTGGTGTTTATGGATGATGGTCGTATTATAGAAGAAGGTACACCTGTAGAGTTCTTTGAACATCCTACAACAGATCGTGCTAAAGCATTTTTAAGTAAAATTATGAGATAGGGGGAAATCATAATGAAAAAGTTAGGGAAAGTATTATTATCAAGTTTATTTTGTTTAAGTTTAGTGGGATGTGGAAGTTCTTCAAGTAGTTCTTCTAAATCTACTTTGGAACAGATCAAAGAAGATGGGGTATTAAAAGTAGGTGTTAAAGATGACCGAATTGGTTTTGGTTTAAAAAACACAAAAACTGGAGAATATGAAGGTTATGAAATTGAACTTGCTGATATGTTAGCGAAAGAACTTATTGGTAAAAAAGCAAAAGTTGAATATACAGCAGTTGATGCTAAAACAAGAACAGGCCTTTTAGATAATAAAGAAATTGATTGTGTTATTGCTACATTTACAATTACTGATGAAAGAAAAGAATCATGGAATTTCTCAGATTCTTATTATCGAGATAATGTAGGAATCTTAGCTAAAAAAGGAAAATATAGTAGTTTAAAAGATATGGATGGAGCTACAGTTGCCGTACAACAATCATCTACGAGTAAAGAAGCTTTAGAAGAAGCTGCTTCAAAAGTAGGGGTTAAATTAAATTATAAAGAATTTGCAAGCGCACCTGAATGTGTTTCAGCAGTTAACTCAGGAGCAACAGATGCTTATTCAATTGATGTTACTTGTTTAATGAGTTATTTAAATGATGATCTAGAAATTTTACCTGATCGTTTTTCACCACAAGATTTTGGAATTGCAACGAGAAAAGATGATAAAGAATTAGCTAAAAAAATTAATAAATTTATTAAAGAATTAAAGGATGACGGAACATTAGATAAGTTACAAAAGAAATACAATATCGCACAGGAGGAATAGACTATGTTATTTAGAGGTTGGGATTTATTAATAAAAGATTTACCAGAGTTTTTACAAGCATTCTTCTTGGTGACTATTAAAGTTGCAGCTATTGGTGCAATTTGTGCATTGGTGTTAGGAGTTCTCTTTGGACTTCTATCATCATCACGTCATAAGATTATTCGCTTTATTTCTAGATGTTACGTAGAATTATTTCAAAATACACCCGTGTTAATTCAAGTATTCTTTGTTTATATTGGTTTACCTTATTTAGGATTTAATTTAGATTCTACAATTATTGCAGTGATTATTATTTCTTTATATCATGGAGCTTATATTAGTGAAGTAGTAAGAAGTGGAATTGAATCAGTACCACGTGGACAATATGAAGCAGCTAAATCTCAAGGCTTTTCATATTTAGAAACAATGATATATATCATTTTACCACAAACAGTAAGAATGATTTTACCACCACTTACAACGCAAATTGTAAACCTCATTAAAAATACATCTATTTTACAAGTTATTGCTGGTGGTGATTTGATGTATATGGCTGATTGTTGGGCAGCTAATACAGGAATTACAGTACCACCTTATTTAGTAGCAACAGTTTTATATTTTGCTATTTGTTATCCACTAACATGCTTATCAAGACATTTTGAAAAGAAGAGCTTAGAAGGATATAAACAAAAAGAAAAAGTCGTAGAAAAAGAAGTCATTATGAGACAACCTGCCATGGTGAAAGGGGTGCGCTTATGAGTGAATTCATAAATTTAGTACAAACAGTTTTAACACCTGATAACTTAAAATTCTTAGGAGAAGGTCTTATTCTTTCAATTAAATTCTCAATTATTGTTATATTTGGAAGTTTGGCTTTAGGAATAATTTTAGCTTTGACCCGTAATTATGCACCAAAACCATTAAAATTATTAAGTGTTTGTTATGTTGAATTATTTAGAAATACGCCCTTATTATTATGGATATTATTCGCTCGATTTACCTTACCAAAAATGTTTAATATTTCAGCATTTCAAGCAATTGTAATTACTTTTATATTCTTTTGTGCAAGTGGATTATCAGAAATTGTTAGAGGTGGGTTAAAAGCTATAGGAAAAGGACAATTTGAAGCAGCTGAGTCCCAAGGCTTTACTTTTGTTCAAACAATCATATATATTATTTTACCCCAAACGATTAAATTAGTTATTCCTCAATTGTTACAAACAATTATTACAATATTTAAAGATTCTTCTTATTTAAGTACAATTGGTGTAGTTGACTTTATGTATCAAGGTAGACGTTTAATGGCTCATTTTTTCCAAGCAGATCAAATTATGTTTATCTTTGTTTATATGGCAGGAATTTACTTTATTATTAACTTTGCTTTATCGTTAGTAGTAAGACATATGACTTCAAAGAAACGTGAAGCTAAAAAACGTATGAAATTAAGTAGAAAGTTACAAACTGTATAGCCCCCTTATAAGGACAATGGAAACATTGTTCTTTTTTTGTTGCTATATATCGTTTAACGATATATAATAAAAGTGAAGAAAGTATCGTTAAACGATATAGGAGATGAAATAAATGCCAAAAAGAGAAATGGAAGTATTAACCCCACAAATGTATTATGTATTACTTGTTTTACATCAACCAATGCATGGCTATGAAATTATGAATGAAATTACTCGAATTACTAATGGAGAAATCACTGTAGGAGCAGGTTCTTTATATACTTTATTACCAAAGTTTGAAAAAGAATGTTATATCAAATTAGTAAAAGTGGTAAATAATAAAAAAATTTATCAAATTACAAATCTAGGAAAAAAGAAATTACAAAAAGAAAAAGAAAGAATGCTTAAACAAATTTCATTATTAGATCAAATAGGAGGATAAAGATATGAAATACAAAGATGTCTTAAGAAATAGTTTGTATTTAGATGAAGAATTACAAGATTATTTTAATGAAATGTCTAAAAAAGGATGGCGTTTAGATTTCGTTGGTTATTATTATCGATTTATAAAAGATGAACATGTTTATAAGTATCAAATAGATTACACCCCTATATCTAGTGAATATCAAGATATTTTAAAGGAAATGGGGTATCACGAAGTAAGGAACTCATTTGATGATTTTAGAGTTTTAGAAAATGAAAATATTGATGCTCCTGATTTAAATACAGAATTTATTTTTGATAAAAATAATAAAATGAAACAATTTAAAAAGCTTCGCTATTTTATTTATCCAATTTTAGCGTATTTCCTATTTTGGTTAGGTAAGATTTTTATAAAAGATATTATAGAGATAGGTAAACATGTTCTTTATTATGAAGGATTTGGTTCATTGTTGATGGGGATTGTTTTTATTGTTTTATCATTTGTACTCTTATTTGTAACAATTTTAAATTTTTCTATTTTATATGCATTAAAAAATGATAAAGATTTAAAAAATTTAAAGAAGTTAAACAGTATTAAAGATCATTTAAGTATTCTATTTTATATTTTGTTATTAATAAGTGGTGTTTTTTACTTATTAAAATCATTTATAACATTAGATTTAAAAGTCATTGTTTATCTTTTACTTACATGTATTATTGGTGTGATTTTATCACGTATTATTAAAGATAATAAATATAACAGTATGATTGCTACTTTTGTTGCTATTGCTATTTGTGGACTTATTTTTCCTCAGGTACAAATGGATGATTCATTATTTGAAAGTAGCACTGTTAAAACAAAAATCACAAATTATGAAAAAGATATAAAAGATACAACATGTACCTATCCACAATTAGATGTCTTGATTAAAAAAGATAAGTATAAAGATGAAATCTTTAAATACATCATTATCAAAACAGAACATGATACAAGAGATAATCAAAATTTTGAAAAAGCAGTAAATACAAAATCTAATGTCTCATGGGACAGTAATAAAACACAATATGTTCATTATGAAAAAGCTATTCAATCTTTTAATAAAAAAGGAAATACATATGACAATGGAACATATGTAATCAAAGTATTAAAAAATAGAATTATTACAAGATACAAACAATAAGGGAGGATAAGACGATGAAACACAAATATGTTTTAAGAAATAGTTTGTATTTAGATGAAGAATTACAAGATTATTTTAATGAGATGTCTAAAAAAGGATGGCGTTTAGACTTTATAGGTTATTACTATCGTTTTAGTAAAGATGAACATATTTATAAGTATCAAATAGATTACACTCCTGTATCTAGTGAATATCAAGAGCTTTTAAAAGAAATGGGTTATCATGAAGTAGAAAATGCTTTATATGATTTTAGAGTTTTAGAAAATGAAGATGAAGATGCTCCTGATTTAAATACAGAATTTATTTTTGATAAAAATAATAAAATAAAAACAATTTAAAAAGATTCGCTATTTTATTTATCCAATCTTAGCTTATTTCTTATTTGGTATTGGTAAGTTATTGATGATTGATTTCTTTGAAATTGGTTTTCCAATTGTTTATTATGAAGGATTTACTAAATATTTTATCGTATTAATGATTTTTACTGTAGCTATAGGTATTTTGTTGTCATCTATTTTGAATTTGTCAATTTTATATGCTTTAAAATATGATAAAAGTTTAAGGATATTAAAGAAATTAAATGGTATAAAAGATTATTTGATCTTTGCTATTTCTATTATTTATTTGATAGGTATTATCGTTACTTCTTTATTAAGTGCTAATGCTTTTTATATGATGTTTATACCAGTTATTATCATTGGTATATTACAAAAATTAAGTCCTACATTTAATACAAAACAAATGAGATATCTTTTTATGGCCATTCTTACATTATCTTTGTTTATAAATACGAATCAAAGTAAAAATCAATATGAAACTTTAGAACAAATAGATGATATTTATGAAAGTGAAACAGTTAAAACAAAAACCAGAGATTATGTTAAAGAATTAAAAGGTCAAGAGATTGTTTATTATGAAAGAAATATCACGATTAAAAAGGATTTATATAAAAAAGGAATATTTAAGTTTATTGTTATTCTTACAGATTATGAAACAAGAGAAAATGAGGCTTATATTGATTTTTTAAATGATGATTATACTTATCAATTTGATACAAATAAAATACATTATAAAAAATATGATCAAGCTATAAAATCTTTTAAGAAAAAAGAAAATACTTATACAAATAAAGATTACCAAATTGTTGTAACAAAAAATAATATTAAAACAACATATATAGGATCAAGGTGATAAAAAATGAAAAAGATAATATTATTAATATTAGTTGTTTTACTTACCGGATGTGATATTAAAAAAGTAGAAATGAATCATTATGAAATAGATGAAATCCCATATAAGTTTCCTTTAAAATATAAACAAAGTAATGAATCAAATGACTATTATCATTGCTATCAACTAGATAAAAATAATAAAATTACTTTAAAAGCAATAGATGTTGAAAGTATGTCTAAAAGAAAAGAGGCTTATGCATTTTTAAAAAATGAAATATATCAAACATATCATACAGAAGAAAATGTTAAAAAAAGAAGTTATCAATCAGATAATACAGATAAGCCAGGTTATAGATATGAATTTAAAAATAAAAATAATAAAAAAGCAGGTGGACTTGTTTATGGAACATTTGCGACTAAAAATAAAGTCATTATTTTTAGTTATGAATATACTGCTGGTAGAGATGAAGAACATGAATCGGAATATGAATATTTGATGAGTGATACAAAGTATGAAAATTATGATTAAGGCACATGAAAATGTGTCTTTTTTAATAGAATTCCATCTTGATAACAATTTATCAGAGGACTATAATATTCGCGGTGAGAAATATGAAAGATTATGGCGAAGTAGAACAGAATGTTGAACAATTAGAAAATGAATTAGAAGAAGTAGAGGAAGAGCTTGAACAAAAAGAAGAAGGCTTTCTAGAGTGTGAACGTTGGCGTTGTTTCTTATTATTGATTACTGTAGGTGGATTCTTTGGTGCTTATACTTTTTCAGTCAAAGGTGGCGTTTTCTGTAATGCTCAAACAGCTAATATTGTTTTGTTTGGGATGGCTTTAGGAAATATGGATTGGTCGAGAGCGGCTTATTTATTGATTCCTATTAGTTCTTATTTTATTGGAACCATGGTTTCTGAATATTTAGCATTAAAAATAAAGAAATATAGAAAATTAAGATGGGATACTATTTTAATTGGTATTGAAATTATAACGGTTATTATTCTTGGATTGTTACCAAGTAGTGTTCCAGATCAAGTCTTTCAAGTAACAATCAACTTTATCTGTGCTATGCAGTTTAATACTTTTAGACAAGCAGAGAAGGTTGGGATGGCAACAACTTTTGTCACAAATCATATTAGACAAACAGGAAGTTTCTTTGTTCGTTGGTTGAGAAAAAGACATGAAAAGAAATATTTAAATCGTTCTTTAAGACATTTATGTATGATTTTATGTTTTATAGCTGGAGCAATTTTTTCAACTGTTTTATGTGCTTATTTTAAAGATCGTGCAATTTGGGGTGCCCTTATTTTCTTAGTTATTTTACAAGGGGACTTATTATATGCAGATTTAGTTAAAGAAAAAGAATTATTAGATCAAGTTCCGAATGGGCATTAACGCCCGTTTTTTCTTGTTTAAATCGTGTATTTCATGTATTATTATTGTGCTATGAGTATAAAAAATTAACGGAGGTAAAAGCTATGAATGAAAGTATGTTAGATAGATTAGTATCTATGGAAAATAGATATGAAGAATTAGGTCATATGTTGATGGATCCAGATATTGGTACTGATATTAAAAAAATGACAGATGTTACAAAAGAACAAGCTTCTTTACAAGCTGCTTATGATTTGTTTCAAGAATATAAAGAAGTAAAAGATGGTATTGATGGTGCTAAAGAATTAATGAAGGAAAATGATCCTGAAATTAAAGAAATGGCAAAAATGGAATTAGATGAATTAGAAGAAAGAATGCCAGATATTATTAAAAAATTAGAATTAGAATTAATTCCTAAAGATCCAAATGATAATAAAAACGTTATCATGGAAATCCGTGGAGCTGCTGGTGGAGATGAAGGAAACATCTTTGCGGGTGATTTATATAGAATGTATGTAAAATATGCTGAAAGCCAAGGATGGAAAGTAGAAGTTATGGAAGCTGAAGAATCTGAAGCTGGTGGTTTCTCACTTATTTCATTCAACGTGATTGGTGATGGTGTTTATGGTAAATTAAAATATGAATCTGGATCACACCGTGTTCAACGTGTTCCTAAGACTGAAACACAAGGACGTGTGCATACTTCAACTGCAACAGTATTAGTTATGCCAGAAATGGAAGAAGTGGATGTACAAATTAACAAAAGTGATTTAAGAATTGATACTTATCGTGCAAGTGGTGCCGGAGGACAACATATCAATAAAACAGATTCAGCTGTTCGTATTACTCACTTACCAACAGGAATTGTGGCAACAAGTCAAGATGGACGTTCTCAACATGATAACCGTGATAAAGCAATGAAAGCTTTAGTAGCACGTGTTTATGATTACTTCCAATCTCAACAAACAGAAGCAATTGATAGTGAAAGAAAATCTAAAGTTGGTACAGGAGATCGTGCTGAAAAGATCAGAACTTATAACTATCCTCAAAACCGTGTAACAGATCATCGTATTGGACTTACAATTCAACAATTAGATCGTATTATTGAAGGTAAATTAGATGATATTATTACAGCATTAATTAATGAAGATCAACGTCTTAAATTAGAAGGACAAAAATAATGAAAACAGTTAGAGAATTAATTAAAGAAGCCGAAAGTAAATTAGATGATGAACATAAAGATGTCAATGTCGCAAAAGTCTTATTTTATCATCTTGCTAAAAAAGAACCTCATGAACTTTATTTAATGATGAATGAAGAAGTAGAACCTGAATTAGAAAAAGCTTTTCTTGCAGGAATGGAAGAATATTATCAAGGAAAACCTATTCAATATATCAAAGGATGTGAAAGTTTCTTTGGTAGAGATTTTAAAGTAAATGAAGATGTATTGATTCCTCGTTATGAAACAGAAGAATTAGTAGAAAACATCTTATATCGTATTGATGATTACTTTAATGATTATAAAGAAATTCATTTATGTGATGTAGGGACAGGAAGTGGGGCTATTGCGATTACTCTTGCTTTAGAAGAACCACGTTTAAAAGTTATTGCGACAGATATTTCTAAAGAAGCTTTAGTTGTTGCTCAAGAAAATGCGAAAACATTAGGAGCAAATGTTGAATTTAGAAATGGGGATATGTTACAACCTTTATTAGATACACATGAAAAGGTAGATATCTTTGTTTCTAATCCACCTTATATTCCTAATGATCAAGATATTGAAGCAATGGTTAAAGATAACGAACCTCATGTAGCATTATTTGGAGGAAATGATGGTCTTTATTTCTATCGTAAGATTTTTAAAGAAGTAAAACCTTTATTAAATGATAGAGCTTTATTAGCTTTTGAAATGGGATTTGATCAAAGAGAATTGATGGAAACAGCAATCAAGGAATTCTTTGGAGATTATCCTTTTGAAATTATTAAAGATATTAATGGAAAAGATAGAATGTTATTTATCTATTATAATTTAAAATAATATGAATATAGAAACAGAAAGACTCATAATCAAGCCACTTACATTAGATGATGCTAAACGTTTTAGTGAATATCGTGATAAAGAAGAAGTAGCAATGTATCAATCATGGGATGAATATCCCTTAAATAAGGCTATTAGCCGTATTGAATATTGTCAAAAGCATCCATTTCATGGACAAATTGGTAACTACCAATTTGGTCTTTATTTAAAAGAAAACAATCAGCTTATTGGAGATATCTTTATTGAAATAGATGGGCATACAACTTTTACTTTAGGATATACTTTAGATAGTGTTCACTGGTCTAAAGGATATGCAAGTGAAGCATTAAAGAGTGTATTTAAGGTAATGTATGAAACATATTCTTTTAAAATATGTTTATGTCATGTATATGAAGATAATATAAAATCAATTAAGCTATTAGAAAGAAATGGATTTGATAAAATCCATAAATCTTGGTTTTACCAAGATGTACTTTATCGTAAAATGTTAAATAAATAGAGTTATTCATATTTTTATTAAAATGAGTTAAATGGATAATTCAAAATAAAAGGCATCAATTTAAAGATGTCTTTTTTTAGTGACAAAATATTTAAAATAAACTCTATATAATGATTACGAGGTGGAAATAAAATGGATTTAGTTATCGTCAATAAACAAAAACACGTGCATTATATTTTACCAATCATTATATTTTTTAGTACCATTATTTTAAGTTACGCTAAAATACAAGAAACAGCCTTACCTTTTTTATTACCTTTATTTATTGTATCGTTTTATAGTGGATATCTGTATCTTATATGCTTTTTAACAGCTATTATAGGAATATCGATTATTAATCAAGATACATTTACAATCGTGGTCATCATTACATTATTACTGACCATTTATCTTCTTAATTTTACACATTTATTAAAAACAAAGTATATTTCTTTTATTATGACAGCAATTTTGATTCCCTTTTTCTATGCGAATCATTATAACATCTTACAAACAACAGTTCTTATCATGTTAACGTTGTTTAATTGTTATCTTGATCAAGAAATTATTCCTTTGATTATTCATCAAAATAAAAATGTTTTAAATATAAAAAGATTACAAGCATTAATTGTTGTGGTATGTACTTTGTTTATTAGTTTTATTCCTTTTAATACAACATATACAATGATCTTTTTAAGATATTTCTTATTAATTTCTATTTATTATTTATCAATTGAAAAAGTCATGCCTATTATTTTATATCTTTCTATTCTTTTAATGCTTATAGCTCCATCATTAAAAGATGATGTCTTATCCTTAATATTACCAATGAGTTTCTTTTTTATGATACAACCTAAAAACAAATATCTATTCATGTCTATTTTCTTATTATCACATATTACATTACCTTTTTTTATTAACTATAATTACTTCTATTATGCTTTTGTGATTCTTGTTCCAGTTTTTTTATTTATGATTTCTCCACAATTTAAAAATAAAAAAATAAAGATCAATCCAGAATTTATAGAAATAAGTTATCAAGAACAACTTAAAAGTAAAGCCGATGCTTTTGCATCTTTATTTCATCAACTCACAGAAGTTTTTAAAGAAGAAAATCAAGAAACCCATTTATCTGAATATGTAGGATATGTTTATGAGGATGTGTGTCATCATTGTTCTTCTAAAAAATATTGTTTTTATGGTCAAGAAGGAATGAGTCGTTTAGGTAAGTTGATTTCTAAGGGAATTCAAAAAGATTTAGAGGTAGATGATTATCAATATATTTATCAACATTGTTTAAAGCCGGATGATTATTTAAAGAGTTTAAAGAATCATCAAAAAGGTTATTTTAAGATGTTAAAAGTTAATCATGCACATGATCATTTAAAAAAAGATTTATTTCAAGAGTTTTCAATCATGGGGCATGTTTTTCAAAACTTTTCTAAAAAGATAGATGAACAAGATAATGAAAAGAAAATCTTAGAACATTTAAAAGCGTATCATTTTGAAGTGTATTATTTAAAGAAAATAAAAAAAGATTATGAAAATTATATGTTAGAAATAGGAATAGAAGATATAGATGAAAAAACTGTAACAGAAGAACTTATTCCTATTTTAGAAAATTATTTAAATGAATCATTAGATCTTGTCTCTATTAAAAAGCAACATCTTCAAATAGGTTACACTTCAATTTTATTAAAACATGAACTTAAATATACATTACAACTTGCGAAAAAACAGTATGCTTTAGATCAACAATGTGGAGATAGTATTCTTACTTTTGGTTTAGATGAACATCATTATGTGGCTTTATCTGATGGTATGGGACAAGGTTATATTGCTTATAAGGAAAGTAAGTTAACATTGGATGTTTTAAGTCAATTGCTTAAAAATGGCATTCAATTAAGAGATACATTGAATACTTTAAATACGTTATTAAAGATAAAGAATCAAGGAGATATGTATACGACATTAGATTTATTTGATTTTAATTTAATGAATTCAAGATTAAAAGTAATTAAATATGGAGCTTATGAAAGTTATTTAATAAGAAATCATCAAATAGATGTTTTACATTCACATTCTTTACCAGTAGGAATGGCTTCTACAATGAAGATGGTTTCTTATGATATGAAAATCAAAGAAAATGATATATTGATTCTTACAAGTGATGGAGTAGGAGAGCATTTCTTTGATTTATTAAAAAAATATCAAGAAGAAATTGAAAAAATGTCGGTTTATGAAATTGTTTCCTTTCTTTTTCAAAAATCTTTTCAAAAGAAAGATCTAGATGATATGAGTATTATTGTTATTAAAGTGGTCAATAGAAATTCGTAAGAGATATGCTATAATACAAGCGGTGATATTATGTTAGATGAAAGTTTATTAGATAAAAATAGAAAATATCTTGTAGGAGTATCAGGTGGCGTCGATTCGATGGCTTTATTAGATATGTTAGTTAAAAAAGCATACAATGTCATTGTTGTACATTATAATTATCATTTTAGAGAAGATAGTGATCTTGATGAAAATCTCGTACGTAGTTATTGTCAAAATCATCATCTTCCTTTTTATGTAAGACAAGGAGATAAAAAAGAATATCAAAAAGGTAATTTTGAAATGTTAGCAAGAGAAAAAAGATATGCTTTTTATAAAGAAATAGGTGATTTAAATGGGATTGATACGATTATTTTAGGGCATCATTTAAATGATCATTTAGAAACGATCGTGATGCAATTACAAAGACATAACACAAAGGGATATTTGGGTATAAAAGAACAATCTTATGTTAAAAATATGCATATTGTAAGACCCTTATTAAAGTTAAAAAAACAACAACTTATAGATTATTGTACTAAAAATCATCTTGAATATCATGAAGACTATACAAACTATGATACACGTTATACACGTAATCATGTAAGACATATTGATCTTAAAAAATATAATGAACAAGAATTAATAGAAAAGTCAAAAAAACATAATCAACAATATAAAATCCAACAAGCAAAACTCCAACAAATTTATCAAGAATATGATCAAAATCATTTCTTGTATTTATATAAGTTACCAACAGAATCATTAGATCAAATCATTTATTATATGTTAAAAAAAGAAATCTATCCACCACTAATAACAGAAAACTTAGTACAAGAAATTATTAAACAAATCCATTCAAAAAAACCAAATATTGAAATATCATTACCTGTTAATTTTGTGTTCATAAAAAAGTATAATAATGTAGCCGTTAGAAAAAAAGAAATTGACGATACTTATTATGTAAAGTATGAATCTTTTTATAAAGATCAACAATTACATTATTTTTTAACAGATCAAGGACATCTTCACGATGGTGTTTTTCTTTCAAAAGAAGACTTTCCAATAGTTATCAGATGTTTTAAAAATGGTGATACAATCAAAACATCTGGAGGAACAAAAAAGGTCTCTAGGCTATTTATAGATCGTAAAATTCCTAGAGATGAGCGTAAAATATGGCCAATTGTTGAAAATTGCCATGGTGAGATCATTTTGATCCCACATATCGCCAAAAATATCAAGTATTTATATACAAAACCAAATGTTTTTGTGATAAAATATGACACATGTAAGTGAGGTGTAAGGTATGCACAAGGATATAAAAGAAATATTATATACAGAAGAAGAAATTAAGGCTAAATGTGATGAATTAGCAAAACAAATTGATCAAGATTATGCTGGTCAAGAAATTTTATTAGTTGGTTTATTAAAAGGTTCAGTTCCATTTATGGCAGAACTTGCTAAACATTTAAAAAGTGATGTTAAATTCGACTTTATGTCAGTAAGTAGTTATAGTGGTGTTGAATCTAAAACATTAGTTGTTAGACAAGATATTAAAGAAGATATTCGTGGTAAGAATGTTTTAATCGTAGAAGATATTTTAGATACTGGAAAGACTTTATATAACGTTAAAGAAATGTTAGAAAAAAGACATGCTAAGAGTGTTAAAATCGTGACTTTATTAGATAAAGAAGAAGGTCGTGTTTTTGATATGAAAGCTGATTATTCAGGATTTAAAATTCCTAATGCCTTTGTTGTAGGATATGGTCTTGATTTTAATGAACGTTATCGTCAATTACCTTATATAGGTATATTAAAAGAAGATTGTTATAAAAAATAGTTAGGAGATTTTATGGGAAATAAAAAAGGATTGTTGAAGTCTATCCTACCATGGCTTATTGTATTGATGGTTATTTCTGTGGCAATTCCTTTCTTTAATCAAAGTGAATCGTCAGAAATTAGATATGATAAGTTTATAGAGATAGTTCAAAAAGAAAAAGTAAAAGATGTAGAAATCGTTCCTAAATCATTAGTCATTGATGTAAGTGGAACATATTCTAAAAAAGCAAGCAATGGTAAAAAAGAAGATACTAAATTTTCTGTTGTTATTCCAAGAACAGAAACTGAATTAGATTCTTTAATTAGCTTGTTAGATGAAAATGGTACAAAAATCAATGTTGTCAATGATGCTGAAAGAAATCAATTCTTGAACTTCATTATAAGTTTATTACCATACTTGATTTTATTTGGTGGAATGTTCTTCTTCTTGAAGATGATGTCAAATACTGCTGGTGGTAATAACAAAGCATTTGAATTTGGTAATTCAAGAGCTAAACTAGAAAAAAATTCTAAAACACATTTTAGTGATGTTGCTGGAATGGATGAAGAAAAAGAAGAAGTTAAAGAATTAGTTGACTTCTTAAAAACACCAAAGAAATTTGCTGATATGGGTGCTAAGATCCCACGTGGTGTTTTACTTGTAGGTCCACCAGGGACAGGGAAAACATTACTTGCTAGAGCGGTAGCAGGTGAAGCAAACGTTCCATTCTACTCAATTTCAGGTTCTGAATTCGTAGAAATGTTCGTTGGTGTTGGTGCTGGACGTGTAAGAGACATGTTCAAAAAAGCAAAACAAACAGCACCATGTATTATCTTCATTGACGAAATTGATGCAGTTGGTCGTCAAAGAGGTACTGGTATGGGTGGAGGACACGATGAACGTGAACAAACACTTAACCAATTATTAGTTGAAATGGATGGTTTCTCTGGAAATGAAGGAATTATCGTTTTAGCAGCTACAAACCGTGCAGATGTCTTAGATCCAGCTTTACTTAGACCAGGTCGTTTCGATAGACAAATCCAAGTAGCTAATCCAGATAAACGTGCACGTAGTCAAATCTTAAAAGTTCATGCAAGAAATAAACGTTTTACACCAGATGTTAACTTTGATAACATTGCTCAACGTACACCAGGATTCTCTGGGGCAGAACTTTCAAATGTTTTAAATGAAGCTGCTTTACTTGCTGTAAGACAAAATCATGATTTAATTACAATGGCTGATATTGATGAAGCAGTAGACCGTGTTATGGGTGGACCTGCTAAGAAATCACGTAAATATACTGAAAGAGAAAGACGCTTAGTGGCTTACCATGAAGCAGGACATGCTTTAATTGGTTTAACTTTAGAAGATGCCAATAAAGTACAAAAAGTTACAATTGTTCCTCGTGGACAAGCAGGTGGTTATAACTTAATGACACCTAAAGAAGAAACATATTTCCAAACTAAGAGTCAATTAAAAGCAACTATTTCAGGATATATGGGTGGACGTGTGGCTGAAGAAGTCTTCTTTGGAGATGTAAGTTCAGGAGCACATAATGATATTGAACAAGCAACTAGAATTGCGAGAATGATGGTTACTGAATTAGGTATGTCAGAGCTTGGACCTATTCAATATGATTCTGAAAATGGACAAGTTTTCTTAGGTAGAGATTATACTCAAAGAAGTAATACACATTCAGGACAAATTGCTTATGAAATTGATGTTCAAGTACGTAAAATTATTGATGCTTGTTATCAAGAAGCAACAAATATTATTGAACAAAATAAAGAAAAACTTATTTGTATTGCAGAAGCATTACTTGAACATGAAACATTATCTGGTGAAGATATTGAATCTTTATATAATACAGGTAAAATGTTAGAACATCATGATGGAACTTTAACTGAAGAACCTGTTCAAGAAGTTAAAGAAGAAAAACCATCAATTGATGATCAAGATGATTTATTAGATGAAATGAAATAAAGCGAAATTCGCTTTTTTTCATTTAGAAAGGGGATAAATATGAGTACACGAACAAAGAGAATTGTAATCATCTTAATATCACTAAGTATGATTATTCCGATATTTTCTTCCGTGTTCTTTTTATAGAAAAGAAAAATGAAAGATTATTTAGTTAGAGGTTTAGTCAATAGTAAAAATTGTCGTGTTTTTGCATGTCAAACAACTGAGTTATTAGAAAAAGCAAGACAAGAACATGATTTGTGGCCTACAGCATCTGCTGCTCTTGGAAGAATGATGTCAGCAACTCTTATGATGGCTGCAATGAATAAAAATAATGAAAAAATGACTGTCACAATTAATGGTGGTGGACCTATTGGAACAATGATGGCTGTTACATGTGGTGATGGACATATTAAAGGTTTTGTAGGTGATCCACATGTTCATTATACTTATAATGATACTGGACATTTAGCAGTAGGTGTGGCTGTTGGAACACAAGGAACGTTACAAGTTATTAGAGATATGGGGTTAAAAGAACCATTCTGTGGAACAGTTCCTCTTCAAACTGGAGAAATCGGTGATGATTTTTCTTATTATTTCATGGCAAGTGAACAAACACCATCTGTTGTTTCTGTAGGTGTTTTAGTTGATGAAACAAATGAAATCTTATCTTCAGGTGGTTTTATTATTCAATTATTACCAGATGCTACTGAAGAAGATATTTCTTATATTGAAGAAAAAATAAAAGATTTCCCTGCTGTTTCTTCATTAATTCATGAAGGAAAAACACCAGAAGAAATCTTAAAAATGATTTTTGATGATGTTGAAATCACAGATCAACAAGATTTATTCTTTACTTGTGATTGTTCAAGAGAAAAAATGATCAATGCTTTATCAACAATTGGAAAACAAGAACTTCAAAGTATGATTGATGAAGATCATGGTTGTGAAATCACATGTCAATTTTGTAATACAAAATATCAATTTAGTGAGGAAGAATTGCAAAATTTAATAAATCGTTTATAATCACATTGAAAAATGTGATTTTTTTAAAGGAGAAAAAAATGGAAAACAAGAAAAAGAAAATAAAAGTATTAATAATAGGAATTATCTTTATTGTATTGATAGGTGGAATTGTTTTCTATTTAACAAGTCATTTAACAAAAACAACAATATGTAAAGGAAACCTAGATATGATTACAACGGAGAAAGTAGAAGTCATTTCTAGTGATGAAAAAGTTAAAGAAACAAAAACACAAGTCACATATGATTATAGTGATTATATTTCAGATACATATCCAATTTCTTCTTATAAGGATTATATAAAAAATAGTAATAATTTTTATAAAGGTGTAAATGGTGTTAAAGCTTCTTTAAAGGTTAAAGGAAATAAAGTGATTTATACAGTTGATATTCAATATGATAATGAATATATGAAAGATCTTGTAGATGCAGGACTTGTTAGAACTAATGGAAGTTATAAAGATATAGAATATATCTCTTTAAAAGATACTTTAAAAAATCAAAAGAATGCAGGATTGACTTGTAAAGAAAAATAAAGGCATAAGCCTTTATTTTTCTAGGAAATCAACTCTTTATTAAGATAACTTATATCTATTTGGGGGAGGAAAATAGAGGGAATATATAAGTTATCTGTTTATATTATGTACAATTGTTTAAATTATATACAGGAGGAATTAAATTTTGAAAATTAGAGAAATAGAAATCAAAAATCCCGTAATTATGGCACCAATGGCTGGTATTACAAATATGGCTTTTCGTAAAATTGTGAAAGAATTTGGCGCAGGTCTTGTTTATTCTGAAATGGTAAGTGATAAAGCAATTTGTTATGGAAACCAAAAAACAATTGAAATGTTACAAGTAGATGAAGGAGAACATCCTGTGAGTATTCAATTATTTGGTGGAGAAGTAGAAAGTATGGTACAGGCTGCGAAGTTTATTGATCAACATTCTAATTGTGACATTATTGATATTAACTGTGGTTGTCCTGTAAATAAAGTTTTAAAGGCAAATGCGGGAAGTAAACTTCTTCAAAATCCTCAATTGATTTATGATATTGTAAGTAATATTGTAAAAAATGTAAGTAAACCAGTAACTGTTAAAATTAGAAGTGGTTTTGATAAAGAACATATCAATGCTGTAGAAGTAGCTAAATTAATTGAAAAAGCTGGTGCAAGCGCAATTGCTGTTCATGGAAGAACACGTTCACAAATGTATGAAGGACATGCCGATTGGTCAATTATCAAAGCTGTTAAAGAAGCTGTTAATATCCCAGTTATTGGAAATGGTGATATTAGAAGTGTAGAAGATGCCAGAAGAATGTTGAAAGAAACAGGTTGTGATGCGATTATGATTGGTCGTGCAGCACTTGGAAATCCATGGCTTATTAAACAAGTTGTAGAAAGTTTAGAACATGAAACAGATATTCCTGAACCAACTTATAAAGAAAAAATAGCATGGTGCTTAACACATGCTCAAAGATTAATGACGATTGAACCTGAAAGAATTGCTATGTCACAAATGAGAGGACATGCTCCTTGGTATATCAAAGGTTTAAAAAATTCGTCTGCTGTTAAAAATGAACTTTCAAAAGTAAATACGTATGAAGAATTAGAAAAAATTCTTAAAGATTATGAACAATTTTTAGATACATTATAAAAAGCAACTTAACCGTTGCTTTTTTCAATATATTCAATAACTTGATCCAATGAAGATAATAAACAAGCTGTTCTTTCTTTATGTACTTCATCAGGTTCCTTTAAATCAGGAATACAAATAACCGGAATATGTGCTTGATAAGCACTATCAATTCCTGCTTCACTATCTTCTAAAACAAGTGCTTCATTTGGTAAAACATCAAGTTTTTCACAAGCTTTTAAAAAGATATCAGGAGCTGGTTTACCATGTTCAACTTCGAAACCATAAACAATATTATCCATATATTGCATTACTTGATGTTTTTCTAATAAACTTTGTGCACGTTTTTCTCTACTTGATGTTGCAATAATTGTTTTATAATGATGTTCTTTCAAGTATTTAAGAAGTTCTTTAGCACCAGATTTTAAATCAACACCATCTTCTTCAATATATTTTGCTTCATATTCATGGAAAACATCAATTGTTTTTTCTATATCATAATTAAGTTGATAGTGATCTTTAATGTAGTTTAATGATGTAATCAGTTGTTTACCAGGATAATCTTTTATATATTCTTTTAAAGTAAACTCAAAACCATAACTCTTTAATAAATCTCGATAACATTTATAAGAAATCATTTCACTATCAATTAATAAACCATCCATATCAAAAATAACCGCTTTTATCATAATAAATCCTCCATACATTATCATTCTAACAAAATCATATATCATATTCTTTCTTTAACAGTTAAAAATAATAAATTATCAAAAAAGTCGCAATAAATCGAAAGCGCTTTGATATTTTTTTTCTAAATGAGAATAATGAATACATTGTAAAAAAATGTGCATTATATTAATGGTGTAAAAAAGAAAGAGAGGAATATAGTTATGAAAATTTTATTAGTATGTTGTGCTGGAATGTCAACAAGTATGCTTGTTCAAAGAATGGATAAAGCAGCAAAGGCAAAAGGTGTTCAAGCAACAATTGATGCTGTGCCAGCAACTCAAGTTCAAAAAGTGATCAATGATTTTGATATTGTTATGCTTGGCCCTCAAGTAAGAACACAAAAGAAAAATATTGAAGCATTAGCTAATGGTAAACCTGTCGTTCTTATTGATATGAGAGATTATGGAATGATGAATGGTGAAAAAGTATTAGATTTTGCGATTAAAACTATTGAAGAAGCTAAATAGTAAAAGGAGAGAGAAGTATGAATATTTTATTAGTATGTGCAGCAGGAATGTCAACAAGTTTACTTGTGAACAAAATGAATGAAGCAGCAAAAGCAAAAGGATTGTCATTAGAAATCAATGCTTATCCAATTGGAAGTATTGATAAACATGCAAGTAATGCAGATGTTATTTTACTTGGTCCTCAAGTAAGATATGAATTAAATAATGTTAAGGGTAAATATCCAGATAAACCTGTAGCAGTCATTGATATGCGTGACTATGGAATGATGAATGGTGGAAAAGTATTAGATTTTGCAATCAAATTAGTTGAAGAATCTAAATAATGGATAATTATTTAAAAGAGATTTATACATCATTATTTAAAAAATGGATTCTTTTTCATCAATATAAGTATTGTTCTATCAAGGAAGATGAAGAAAATAATATTGTTATTGAAGGAACAGAAGTTATTGGTCATATTAATTTTTATGATCAAGATATTGTTGAATATGTATTAGTTAATAAAAAGACAAAAGAAAATGAATTTTATCTTCATTTCCAATTTCATAGTTTTCAACATGCTATTGAATTGTTTAATGAAATGATGCACTTAGTTAGACAAATCAATAAAACGTCATGTTTAAAAGTATTACTTGTTTGTTCCGGAGGACTTACAACAGGATACTTTGCAGCAAAACTCACAGAAGCAGTAGACTTTTTACATCTCAATATGCAAGTAGATGCAAGAGGTTATCATGAAGTTTATCAAATCGCACAAGATTATGATATGGTTTTATTAGCTCCACAAGTATCTTATTTATACAGTGAAGTTAGAAAAATATTAAAAAATCAAGTTGTATTAAAAATACCACCTACTATTTTTGGTAAATATGATGTAAGGGAATGTATTCGTTTAATTGAAAAAAATCAAGAAGAATTAAATAAAGAACCTATAAAAAAAGAAGAACCTTTACACATTGCAAATTTAAAAAAGAGTGGCAAGAAAATATTATGTTTATCATTAATTAGAAACAGACATCGTGTTCATATTTTATATCGTCTATATGATGAAAATAATGAAATATTAGAAAACAAAATCATTATCAAAAGAAGACTTTATTTACAAGATTATTATGATATTATTGATAGTATGTTAGTACATTATCCTGATATTGAAGTTATTGGTTTATCAACACCAGGAATCATTGAAAAAGATAAAATTGTTTCAATAAGTGTTGAAGGTTTAGAAGAAATAGATATTCAAAGGGATTTTGTATCTAAGTACAAACAAAAATTTATTTTTGAAAATGAAGCAAATGCTGTTGCTGAAGGTTTTTATGCAGTGTCACCTGAATATGAAAATGTTTCCTTTATTTTTCAACCAATGATTACTTTAAGTGGGGTTGGAAATGTGGTTAATGGAAAATTAGTAAAAGGGGCACATCATATTTCTGGTGAAGTACAATATTTACCTTTAAATTACTCTAAGGATGTTTTGGAACTTCATAAAACACCAGAAGGGGCATTAGAAGCTTTAAGTAAAACGATTGCAGCGATTACAAGTATCATCGATCCGCAATGTATTGTTTTCTTTTGTTTCTTGATCATTGATATCGAAGATGTAAAACAAGAAGTAGAAGAATATATTCCTAAAGAATACCTTCCTGATATTATACAAGTTTATTATTTAGAGGAATATATGTTACTTGGAACATTGATATTATGTATTGAAGAGGTTAATGACAATGATTAATATGTTTACCAAACTTGAAAATATTCAAAATGTGACAGAAAGTGAAAATAAAGTCGTTCAATATATTTTGACACATCCTGATAGTGTGATGACAATGTCAATCAAGGAACTTTCAGAAGCTTGTTATGTTTCAACATCAGCGATTTATCGTTTATGTGATAAGTTAGATGTCGATGGCTATAATGACTTTAAAATACGTTTATCACATTCTTTAACTGAATATACAAAAAGAAAAGGAAACATAGATTATAATTTCCCATTTAAAGAAAACCAAACACAATATCAAGTTTTAAGTTCACTCAAAGAAAATTACGAACAAACACTCCTATCAACGTTCGATTTATTTGAAACAGATGAAATACGAAAAGTTGTTTCTAGAATGCAAAAATCAAAAAATATAACCGTATATACATCTGCCAATAATATTTTCTTTGCCCAAAGTTTTAAAATGCAAATGCAGGAAATAGGGGTCCGTGTTGAAGTCCCTGTCGATGAATATGAACAACGTTTGCTAGCAACAACAAGTGGGCCTGATGATCTAGCAATCATTATTTCATATGAAGGTAGGTTAATTAATATTGATCTTATTTCCAATTTATTAAAAATAAATAATACAGCGGTACTTTTGATATCATCTAGTGATTATCAAATAAAAAATATAATCCCTAATTATCGTATATTTATGCCATCTTATGAACATAAATATGTAAAATTAGCTAATTTCTCTACAAGACTATCATTACTCTATATATTAGATGGATTATATAGTTGTTATTTTGAAACAGATTATAAAAATAATTTAGAAAAAAGAATTAAATATGCACAACTATCTGGTGCAAGTAAAAACGAATAGGAGCTTTCGCTCCTATTTTTCATTATAAATCATTTCACAAACTTTATTTATTCTTTCTTGATCATTATGAATAGGTGGTAACCAATGCTTAGATTTAAAATCATCTAAAATAGCAGGAACCATCTTAGAAGTAAATTCTTTTAAATTATCTGCAATATGTTTTTCTTTAAAAGTATCTTGTAAATTTTTAATTCCTAAATTTCTATAAAAATGAACAAGATAATCAGCAACATCATCAGCTATTTCTTGAGGATCATCTTTTAAATCTAAATCCATTAATAAAGCTAAATCTTTAATTTGATTTGAAGCACTTAAAGCAAAATGACGAATAACTGTTGGTAAAACAAGAGCACAAGCATGCCCATGAACAAGATGATAAAGACTACCTAAAGCATGTGCTACAGCATGACCATTAGGAATTCCTCCGTTAGCAAGACTGTTATGAGAGGCCCAAGAAAGTTGTTCTCTTGCTTCTAAATTATTGGGTTCTTTAACCGCAATAGGAAGCCATTTCAATACTTTTTCAATACACTTTAACATCATGATATTGGTATATTCATTTGAAACAGTTCCTACTAAGTTTTCAGTAGCATGACTTAATGCATCTAGTCCACCATAAATTGTAGGATTTTGAGGCATACCTACAGTAAATAAAGGATCAATGATGGCACAATCTGCTTGAATATGACGATTACCAAAACTGAATTTTAAATGATGAATAGTACTTGTAATAACAGCACTGGCCGTTGTTTCAGCACTTGAACCTGAAGTTGTAGGAATTAAAATAAGAGGACAAGGACGTATCCAGCTTTCTTTCATTTTCGTTCCTGTTTTTCCATATTCATGTAAATCATTAATTTTTTCATCGATTCCAGCAATTAAACTGGCTGCTTTAGCAGCATCCATTGGACTTCCTCCACCTAGACCAATAATACAATCAGGTTGATATTCTTTAATTTTACCAGCAATTTCTATACATAAAATATCCGTTGGTTCAGGAGTGACTTGATCAAAAATTTCATATTCAATATGATGATCATTTAAATCTTGTAATAATTCTTTTGATAATGAATGATGAATAATATGACTTCCTGAAATAATAAAACATTTCTTTGTTTGATAATATTGTAATTCATTAATCGTTTGTTTTATACTTTCATTTCCCCAAATAATATTAGGAAGTTTATTTTTTGTATAATTTCTCATATAAATCTCCTTATAAATTAAATTTAAAAGCGATATCTAAAAAATGATTTACTTTTTGAGCAGTATCACGTTCATGGAAACATGTATGTCCTTGATCTAATTTTTCTATTTCTAACATATCTTCTGTAGAAAGTTCAAAATCAAAAATATTTAAATTTTCTTTTATACGTGTAGGTTTTGTTGACTTAACAACAGGGATAATATTTCTTTGATAAAGCCAACGTAAAGTTACTTGAGCAATTGATTTTTGATATTTATCACCAATCTTCTTTAAAGTTTCATTTTTTAAAATATTTTCTTTACCTGAAGCTAAAGGTGACCATGCCATCATTTGAATATCATTTTCTTGAAGATAGTGTAAATCATCTTCTCTTTGATACATTGGATTACATTCCACCATATTGATCATTGGTTTAATCTCATTAAAACGTAAAAAATCAGCTAAACGATCTTGTTTAAAATTATCAACACCAATTGCTCTTACTTTACCTTCTTGATAAAGTTCACACATGGCGCGCCAAGCACCATAGTAATCATTATAAGGTTGATGAATTAAATAGAGATCAATATAATCCAAACCTAATTTATTTAATGAACGATTAAAAGCTTCTTTGACTTTTTCATAACTTGTATCAGTGACCCATAATTTAGTTGTAATAAATAATTCTTCACGAGCCACACCACATCTTTTAATAGCACGACCTACAGCCTCTTCATTTTCATAGGCAGCAGCTGTATCAATTAAACGATAACCACTTTGAATGGCTTGAACAACACATTCTTCACATAACTCTTGATCAGTAATTTGATAAACGCCATAGCCAATAGCAGGCATAGAGATTTGATTATATAATGTTCTTTCCATAAATAAGCTCCTTTACAATTTATTTTTCACCTATATTAAAAATCAAATCATAAATAATATCCAATATCTATTAACTATTGTTTATCATAGTTTACAAGAATGATAGTGAATGTTAAAATTTTATCAGGGGGAGATACAGATGGAAATAAGAGTATTACGTTATTATTTAGCTGTCGCTAGAGAATTAAATATTACACGTGCAGCAGAAAGTTTACACATTTCACAACCTTCACTTTCTAAACAAATGATGGATTTAGAAGATCAAATCGGTAAAAAACTTTTTATTCGTGGAAAGAGAAAGATAGAACTTACAGAAGATGGTGTTTTATTAAAAAAGCGTGCAGAAGAAATCGTTGAATTAGTTCAAAAAACAGTAGATGAAATGTCACAAAATACTCATGTTCTATCAGGTGATCTTTATCTAGGTGGAACAACAACGAAAAAGATTTTAAAAGAAACAGCAATGCTCATTGAAAAATACCCTAATATTCAATTACATTTTTATAGTAATGATGCTGTTGATATTAGTGAAAGATTACAACATGGTTTATTAGATTTTGCAGTGATGTTAGAACCTATTGATACAACAAAATTTAATTATCTTTCTTTAAATGATAAAACAAAATGGGGTGTTTTAATGAAAAAAGAAAGTCCTTATTCTAAATTAGATACAATAACACCTCAAGAATTAAAAACAATGCCACTTATTTTACATCAACGTTTAGGTCTTCAAGAAAGATTAGCACACTGGGCACAAATTGATTTAAAAGATTTAAAAGTTCAAGCAACATATAATGTTATCAATAGATCAAATCTAGAATTAGTAAGAAATAATTTAGGTTATTTACTAGCAACAGATGATCATCTTACTAAAACTTTAGATGAAGATATTTGTTTTAAGTATTTAGAACCAACATTAGAAGAATCATATGCTTTGGTATGGAAAAAAGAAGCAACCTTCAGCAGAGTAGCAAGAGCTTTTTATGAACAAATAAAGGAAAATAAAAATGGAAAATCCGTATAAAGAAATCCTTGATATTCAAAAACAACATTTAACAGCTTCTCAAATGTCTATGCAAAATGCTTTGCTTAATCTTTCTAAAAGCAAGAAAATATATGAAGTGAGTGTAAAAGAATTATGTAAAAAGGCATCTGTCGCAAGAAGTACATTTTATGCTTATTATCAAAATATAGATGATCTACTTGTTGATATTGAAAATCAAATTTTGTACATTTTAATTCAAAATAATGAAAAAATTATGAAAAGGGAATATCAATCAAAAGAAGACTTTCTTTTTTATAAAGAAACAATTCAATTTGTAGAAGAAAATAAAAAGATATTTAAACTATTTCTAATAGAACAACCCAATTACCGTTTTATAAAAAAATGGAAGCAAGCTATTAAATATCATCTTTTTCAAAGAAAAGATTATGATTCAAAGAATGATTTTATGCTTGAAGTTATTGCTTCTGCCACAATATCAGCATATTCCTATTGGTTAGAAAATCCTAAAAATATAAATTACGAGGAAATAAGTGAAATTATTTCTAAAGTTCTTGTTACTTTTAATTAGTCATCTTTGATGACTTTTTTTGTACACTTTTTATAAAAGTGTCGTCTAATAAATAGAAGAAAACATTTAGAATTTTATTTGAAAGAAGGAATGGATTATGAGTTATGCATTAATTACTGGTGCCTCAAGTGGAATAGGACAAGAATTAGCGAAAGAATTTATTAGAAATTATGATTTGATTTTAGTAGCAAGAAATAAGGAAAAATTAGATCAATTAAAAAAAGAATTAGAAGAAAAGTATTCTCGAAAAGTTATTGTTTATCAAAAAGATTTATCTCAAAAAAATGCTGCAAAAGAAATTAATGACTGGTTGCTTAAAGAAAATTTAGTGGTTTCGGTTCTTGTGAATAATGCTGGATTTGGCAGACAAGGAAGTTTTATAGAAATAGATTTGAAAAGTCAGGAAGAACTGATGCAATTGAATATGGTAACACTTGTTGAGTTAACATATTATCTTGCTAAACAAATGAAAGAAAGAGGTCAAGGTAGAATTTTAAATATAGCTTCTGTTGCTGCATTTTCTTCAGGGCCTTATATGTCGTTGTATTATGCAAGTAAAGCTTTTGTTTTATCTTTTTCACAAGCTATAAATAAGGAGTTGGAAGATACAGGTGTAACCGTAACTGTCATGTGTCCTGGTCCAACGATAACAGGATTTGAAAAGAATGCGAATATGAAGCAAGCAAAGATGTTTCATTTATTTCCTCAAACGGCTAAAAGTGTTGCTAAGGCAGGATATAAGGCAACAATGAAAGGCAAAAGTCTTCAGTATCATGGAATTGTTACTTATAGTTATAATATTCTGGCGAGAATTTTACCAAGAAAATTAGTAAATCAAATGGCTTATAAAATAGATAAAGGAGAGTAAAATGGTTAAGATAGGTATATTATTTATAATTATTTTATTTATGATGAAATTAGTAAATGATGAAGAAATAAAAAAATATTTTTTATATGGACATATAGGATTGGGATGTTTATTGATTGTTTATGGAATTATGCATGGGATGCATTATTTTTTAACTGCAAGTATTATGAAAAAAATAAGTGGAATTTTAATATTGATTGTATTATTAAGTGAAATACTGTTAGGTATTTTTGTTATGAAAGGCAAAGGAAGAAAAATTCATAGACTGCTGGGGATTACTTTAATTTGTTTTATAGTTTTACATGTAATTGGATAGGAGATATTTTATGGATAAAAAAATCAAAATACATATATTTGAAGTAGGAAAGGTATGTGTAAGTCCAGCACTTCCTTTTGGTGGTCAGAATTGTTCTTTAATCAAAGCATCAGGAATTTTTACAAGGAAATCAAAAAGAATGTGGTTACCTGTATCTTCTTATTTGATAGAACATCCTAAAGGAAAGATTTTAGTGGATTGTGGATGGGATAGAAGTATGTCACCTTGTAGAATATATGATCGCCATGCTCAAATAAAATCATTGGGGTCACCAATATTATATTTTGTAAATCAGGGAGTTGTAGATAAAACAATTGATGAGTATTTAAAAGATATGAATATAAAAACAAGTGACTTAGATTATGTTTTATTAACACATTTAGATTGTGATCATGCAAATGGATTAAATCAAGTGAAGGATGCAAAAAGAATAATGACTGCAAAAGATGAAATGAATTTTGCTTTAAAGCATTCATTTGTTCGTTATCAGAAAAAATGGTGGAAAGATATAAATATTCATTTATTTGATTGGAAAGATCAAGCAGGTCCCTTTTTAAAATCTTATGATTTATTTAATGATCATAGTATAGAATTAATAAATATTCCAGGTCATAGTGATGGACTATTTGCTGTAAAGATTACTAATGATGAAGGGAAGTATGTCTTATTATATTCTGATGGTGGTTATGCGAGAAAATCATGGGAGAAACTTATTCCCTCAGGTGTGGCAGCTAATAGAAAAGATCAAATGAAGTCTTTAAAATGGATTAAGGAAATGAGTGAAAACGACTTATGTGTAGCATCATTAGCTAATCATGAAAAGACAAATCAAAAAATAATTGTTATATAAAAAGATAGAAATTAATCTATCTTTTCATTAATAAGTAAACGGATTGTTTTATAGAGATGAGGTTTAAATTCATCTATTGGAAGTGGTTGTTTTTCAACAATTGAAGTAAAAACAGTTGAACTGACAAGTTCAATAATCATAAATAAAGTCATTTCAGGATATTCTAAAGGAATATCCTTTTCTTTTACTTCTCTTACAAATAATTCCTTAATTCCTAATTCTTCACTGTCTAATAAATCAGTTAATTTTTCACTATAAAGTCCTAAAGACAAGTTCTTTTGAATAAACTTAAGAATGTTAGGACGATCAATTAATTCATTAATAATAGAATCTATAATAAAAACAATTTTATCATCTAAACGATCAAAGTGATGTTGATTGGCTTTTTTACAAGCATTCGCAAAGAATTCATGAGAAGTCTTTGCAAGTAAAACATCTTGAAGTTCATATTTATCTTTAAAATACAAATAAAAAGTTCCTTTAGCAATTCCTGCTTCATGAACAATATCTTGAATAGATGTTTTTTTAATTCCTTTTTCAGTAAATAAATGTAAAGCGGTATTTAAAAGCTTACGTTCTTTTTCTTGTTTATTATCATTTATCTTTGATTTTATATCTTGAATTGCCATTTTAACACATCCTTTTAGAAATATTTTATGTTCTAAAATTTGAAAAGTCAAATAAAAATATAAAAAAATGACTTTTAGTCATTTGTATATTGACCAATGGTCATTTTAGTGCTACTATCATAACTGACCAAAGGTCATTTAGGAGGGTGAACTATGAAAAAGCTAGGAGAAGCAATTGGTAAATTTGTTGTAAAACATAGAATACTAATTGTTATTGCATCAATTCTTCTATGTATTCCATCATTATTTGGATACATCAATACAGATATCAATTACGATATTCTTGTTTATTTACCAGAAGATATTGATACAATGAAAGGACAAGATATATTAGCTAAGGATTTTGATATGGGATCTTTTGCAATGTGTGTTGTCGAAAATATGTCATCAAAAGATGTCTTAGATTTAGAAGAAAAATATAAAGATATTGAGGGAGTTGTCAAAGTTGTATCAGCCAATGATATGATTGGAACAACGATTCCTAAAGAAATGTTACCAAGTGATGTAACAAAACAGTTTAAAAAAGGTAATAGTGAATTGATGTTGGTTACTTTTAAAGATAGTACAGTAGCCATTGATGCAATTACGCAAATGAGAGAAATCACCAGTGATGAAGTTGTTCGAATTGGTGGAATGTCAGCTTCTACTTTAGATACAAGTATTGTTGCTGATAGTGAAATTATTACTTATGTTATTGTTGCTGTTATTTTAGTTTTAATTGTTTTAATGGCATCGTTAGATAGTTATGTTGTTCCATTTCTATTATTAGGAAACATCGGACTCGCAATTCTTTATAATATGGGATCTAATATTTTCTTAGGTCAAATTTCATATATTACAAAAGCCATTGCTGCTGTTTTACAATTAGGAGTTACAACAGACTTTTCAATTTTCTTATATCATAAATATGAACAAGCTAAATTGAAAGTAAAGACAAATGATGAAGCTATGACATTAGCCATTGGTGATACACTTGTTTCTATTGCAGGAAGCTCACTTACAACTATTGCTGGATTTTTAGCGTTATGTACAATGCAATTAACATTAGGTTCAGATATTGGTATTGTAATGGCAAAAGGTGTCTTTATTGGGGTTCTTTCAACAGTTACAATTTTCCCAGCATTTTTATTAGTGTTTGATAAACTTGTCTTTAAGACAAAACATAAACCAATTATTCCATCATTTAATGTTGTTAAAAATTTTGTTGTTAAACATTATAAAATTATTTTATTAGTCGCATTAATTGTTGCTTATCCAGCTTATTATGGAAATGCACATGTTAAAAGCTATTACAATTTAACAAAAGATTTACCACAAGATTTAAAAAGTTGTGTTGCTAATAGTGAATTAAGTGATGAATTTGATTTAGTTGCTTCACAAGTTATTTTAGTAAATAAAGATATTAAAGATAATGATTTAAATAAAATGGTTAATGAAATAGAAAATGTTGAATCTGTTAATCTTGTTTTATCACCATCAGAGTTATCAAATCTAGCAATTCCTGATGAAATGATCCCGGATGATGTAAAAGATATATTTGAAAGTGATCGTTATAAAATGATATTTGTCAATTCTACTGAAGAGATTGCAACCAATAAATTAAATAAAGTAATTGATAAAATTGATCATATTATCAAAAAGTATGATAAAAATGCTATAATGGCAGGGGAAGGTCCATGCATGAAGGATTTGGTTAATATAGCAGATGAAGACTTTAAGAATGTAAGTATTGCATCTATTGGAATTATTTTTATCATTATGTTATTTGTTTTAAAATCAGTTTCACTTCCAGTATTGTTAGTTTCTGGAATTGAACTTGCTATCTTTATCAATATGGCAATCAGCTATTATACAGGTGATGTTTTACCATTTGTTGCCTCTATTGTTATTGGAACAATTCAACTTGGAGCAACAATTGATTATGCTATTTTACTTACAACAAAATATTTGGAAAATAGAAAAAATGGTATTGATAAGATTAAAGCAATGGATAATGCAATTAGTAATTCTGCAGGTTCAATCTTTGTTTCTGGAATGTCATTCTTTGCAGCAACATTTGGAGTAGGAATGATTTCTAAATTGAATATGATTGGATCATTATGTAATTTAATGTCAAGAGGAGCACTTATTTCAATGTTTATTGTTATTTGTGTTATTCCAGCAATCTTACTTGTATTTGATAAAGTTATTATTCATACTTCTATCGGTTTTAAACAATTAAAAAATAATGTAAAAGGGGAATGTTAAGATGAAAAAAGCAAAATTAATCACTTCTTCAGCAGTTGTAATGACAATGGTCATGAGCTCAATTGTTCCTGCCTTTGCCTATTCAAAAGAAGAAACAGTTTATAGTAAGTTAAAAACAAATGGTTCAGAAAAAACAACAGTTGTTTCTGAACATCTTATCAATGATCAAAATGAAACATCATTAGATGATGAATCATCATTAAAAAATATTAAAAATGTTAATGGTAAAGAAACATTTAAACAAGATGGTTCTAGTTTGGTATGGCAAACAACAGATGGACAAGATATTTATTACCAAGGTAAAACAACAAATTCATTACCTGTTTCAATGAAAGTAACTTATAAATTGGATGGTAAGAAAACGAAGTTAAAAGATATGCTTGGTAAAAAGGGTAAAGTAGAAATTCAAATTGATTATACAAATAATGAAAAACAAACTGTTGATGGTAAAGAACTTTATGTTCCTTTTGTCGTTACAACAGGAACAATGTTACCAACAAAAACAAATTCTAATATTGAAGTTACAAATGGTAAAGTAATTAGTAATGGTTCTTCTAATATCATTATGGCAATTGCTGCTCCAGGATTATCAAAGAACTATGATAATAATAAAGATTTAGAAAAATTAAATTCTGTAACAATTAAATATGATACAACAAAGTTTAAATTAAATAGTTTAATGTCAGTAGCAACACCATCATTATTATCTGAAACAGATATTAATTTTGATGATTTAAATGATGTTTATGATAGTGTAGATACATTAAATTCATCATTTGATCAAATTATTGCTGGTGGGCAAACATTACAATCAGGCTTAAAACAATATGCTTCTAAATACAGTGAATTTGATCAAGGCGTAGAATCTTTAAAAACAGGTGCAGCTTCTGCTTTTGTAGGATCACAAAAATTAACAACAGGTATCGAAACACTTTATAATGGATTAATTACTTTAGATGGACAAAGTGCAACATTAGTTGGTGGAGCAAAACAAGTATTTAATACTTTATTAACAACAACACAAACACAAATTAATAATCAATTGGCTGCTACAGGAATGTCTATTGAATTGACAATTGATAATTATCAAACAGTTTTAAATGGTTTAATGGCAAAATTACCAGCAGAAAATCAACCATCAATCAAAACAGCTTTAGCACAATTAGATTCATATAACAAATTCTATCAAGGATTACAAAGTTATACAGGTGGAGTTGCTCAATTAAAAGAAGGAGCTAAGAGTGCTGTTGATGGTTCTAAACAATTAAGTGAAGGATTATCTTCATTAAGTGATGGATCTAATACTTTAGTACAAGCAAGTAGTCAATTAAAAACGGCATCAAATCAATTAGCTCAAGGTAGTGATGCTTTAGTTGATGGTTTAACTTTATTTAAAAGTAAAGGTTTAGATAAGATTTCTAGTGTTTTAAATGATACAGTGAAAAAAGATGTAGATACAACACAAAAACTTGTTGATTTAGCTAATGATTATAAAACATTTGCAGATAGTAAAGATGGTGTAGAAGCTAAAACTAAATTTATCATGATTATTGATTCAAAATCTAAGAAATAGAATTGGGTTTCCAATTCTATTTTTTTACAAATTAAGATAAAAGGTTTGAAGATAAAACAATATTTTATTATTATGATAAGTGATTAGAGAAAAACGTTGATTTCATGCGCTTTTTCTTAAGAAAAACACTTTACAAATAAAAAAAATAGTATAGAATACTTACCAAGGAGGAAGTAAAAACTGAGGTTTTGAAGTGAGAGAATATGAAAACAATGATCGAAGTACAATACCAAGAAAAAAATGTTAAAGATGGTGATTTAGATAAATACGTTAAAGAAACTTTAAAAGAACAAGGTGTAAAAACAACAGAAGTTGAAACTTTAAATATTTATTACTTACCTGAAACTGCTAAAGTTTTCTTTGTAGCAATTAAAAAAGATGGTTCTGAATTAAAAGGTGAATTAGATGTTAATGCTATGCCTGAATATCCAGTAGTTGTTAAAAAACCAGCTGCAAAAAAAGCACCAGCTAAAAAAGCTCCTGTAGCAAAAGCACCAGCTAAAGCTGTAGCTGCTAAAGAAGCTAAACCAGTTGTTAAAAAAGCAACAACTGCTAAAAAAACTACTAAAAAATAATAGAGGAGAACCGAGAGGTTCTTTTTTTATGCTTTAAATGTATGATAGATAATAGTTAATAAGTATTTGAAGATTTGTAGAGACGATTTAAAATATAAGCAAAAGGGGGGGATCATATAATGGAATATGTTACATTAAATAATGGTTTAAAAATGCCAATGGTAGGATTTGGTGTCTTTAGAGTACCAGATAAAAAAGAATGCGAAGAGTCAGTATATCAAGCAATTAAAGCAGGATATCGTTTAATTGATACAGCTGCTGCTTATACAAATGAAGATGCTGTAGGAGCAGCTGTAAAAAGAGCAATTGCTGATGGTCTTTGTACAAGAGAAGATTTATTTATTACTTCTAAATTATGGGTACAAGATATGATGGATTACGAAAGTGCCCAAAAAGGAATTGAAGCTTCTTTAGAAAAAAGTGGTTTAGAATATTTTGATTTATATTTATTACATCAAGCTTGTGGTGATTATTTCAGTGCTTGGAGAGCCTTGGAAACTGCTTATCAAGAAGGTAAATTAAAAGCAATTGGTGTTTCTAACTTCTATCCAAATATACTTACAAACTTCTGTGAAGTTGTTAAAGTAAAACCAACAGTTAACCAAGTAGAACTTCATCCATACTATACACAAGAAAAAGCATTAGAAACAATGAAATATTATGATGTTGTTCCTGAAGCATGGGCACCATTAGGAGGCGGTAGATATAATCCTTTTGAAGATGAGATGTTAAAAGGAATTGCTGAAAAATATCATAAGACAGTGGGTCAAGTATTACTTCGGTGGAATATTCAAAGAGATGTTGTTGTAATCCCTAAATCAACTCATATAGAGAGAATTATTGAAAATATTAATGTATTTGATTTTGAGTTGAATAATGATGAGATGAAAAAAATTTCATCCTTAGATATGGGATATAGTGGTTCACGGGCTAAACACTTTGAACCTGATTTTGTAAGGATGGTTGTTCATAGGAAAATCCATGAATAAAAAATAGATTATTAAAGGAGTGAAAAAAATGAGTATATTATTTATTAACGGAAGTCCTAATAAAAATGGTAATACGGTTGCTTTAAGTGAGCAATTTCTAAAGGGTAAAAATTATCAGACATTGCATTTAGTAGATTATAAGATTTATAGTTATGGTCAGCATTTTACAGATGATCAATTTGATGAAGTTGTTTTAGCGATGAGTAAAGCTGATACAATTGTAATTGGCTCACCGCTTTATTGGCATAGTATGTCTGGAGCTGTTCGTAATCTATTAGACCGGTTTTATCAACATGTTGATGAAAGTTTATTAAAGGGTAAAAACATGTATTTTATCTTCCAAGGTTATGCTCCAACGAAACAACAATTAGAAGCAGGGGAATATACAATGCAGCGTTTTGCAAATTTATATGGAATGAATTATCGTGGGATGATTACTGAATAAGAAAGGATAATGCTATGATGATAAAAAGACAGTTAGGGAAAACGAATATGTATGTCAGTCCGATAGGATTAGGCTGTATGGGATTTTCTCATGCTTATGGCTTAGCTGAAGATAAAGAGAGAGCAATTCAAACTATTAAGCAGGCTTATAAAATGGGTTATAATTTTTTTGATACGGCTGAATGTTATACTGGTGAGAATACTGATGGAACTATTTCTTATAATGAAGAGCTTGTAGGTGAAGCATTAAAGGAGGTAAGAGAACAGGTTGTTATTGCAACTAAATTTGGAGTTGAACATAAAGGGGATCATTTAGAATTAGATTCCTCACCAGAAAAAATATATGCATCGATAGAAGGATCATTAAAGAAATTACAGACTGATTATATTGATTTATATTATCAACATAGTTGAACCTGAAGTAGTGGCTGGAGTTATGAAGGAATTGATTGCAGCGGGTAAAATTAAAGCATGGGGAATTTCGGAGACAACAGAAGAATATTTAAGAAGAGCACATGCTGTTTGCCCAGTTACAGCTATTCAAAATAGATATTCAATGATGGCTAGATGGTATGAAGATTTATTCGTTGTTTGTAAAGAGTTAGGAATAACTTATGTAGCTTTTTCTCCAATGGCTAATGGATTACTTTCAGGGAAATTTACACCAGATTCTACATTTGAAAAAGGGGATTTTAGAAATAATATGCCTCAATATCAAAAAGAAGGGTATGAAAAAGCAAAAAAATTATTGAATTTGTTAAAAGTATTATCAGAAAAGAAAAATTGTACTATGGCTCAACTTTCAATAGCATGGATGCTAAGAAAAAAGGATTTTATTGTGCCTATCCCGGGAAGCAGAAAATTAGAACGTTTAGAAGAAAATTTTAGAGCAGGGGAAATTGAAGTTACAATTGATGAAATCAAAGAAATTGATGCTTTATTAGATACAATTGATTTTGATGTCTTCGGCGGACATTAAAAATGAATATAAGTGAAAATACTACTATTCAAGAAGTATTAGAACTTCCAGCCTTTAAAACATGGGGAAGGTTACTATTTCCAATCAATAGACCGATAGCTCTAAATATGACGATTAAAGAATTAAGTTCGTCTAAAATTTATTTATGGTATAATTATATAGATGTGAATAAGACAATTGAGATTATAAATACACTCAATCACGATGCTCAAAATCATTCAATATTTTATAACATTTATTCTAAAGAAGAATTATTAAATGATGCTTCAAAAAGAGATGTAGGATTGTTCTTTTTTAAAGGAAGTAAAGATGCGCCTTTTGCAATATGCAATGCTGGTGGTGGTTTTGTATATGTAGGAGCAATGCATGATAGTTTTCCACATGCTTTAGAGTTAAGTAAGCGTGGGTACAATGCTTTTGCTTTGATTTATCGTGTTGAGCATCCGTATGAAGATTTAGCTAAGGCTATTTCGTTTATATATAATAATGCGAATATGCTGAAAATAGATAAAAGACACTATTCACTTTGGGGTGGGTCAGCTGGTGCTAGAATGGCAGCAGTATTGGGAAATAAAAAGTTTTTATCTTCATATAGTGAAATTGCTGTCCCTTCAGCCGAAGCTGTCATTATGCAGTATACAGGGTATGATTATGTTTCAAATGAAGATGCTCCAACTTATGCATGTATTGGAACAAACGATTATATTGCAGATCATATTCTTATGAAAAAACGGTTAGAGCACCTAAATAAATTAAATATTCCAACTGAGTTTCATTGTTATAAGGGTCTATCACATGGATTTGGCTTAGGCACAGGAACAATAGCTGAAGGTTGGATAGATGATGCCATTTACTTTTGGCAAAGACAATCGTAAATATGTTGAATAAAAAAGACTTTACAATTAAGTTAATTAATATTGTATCGTCTTTTTATTTGGTCATAAAGATAATGTTATTTGATGTTCATTATTATGGATGTTAAAATAAAATTATAAAGAGAAAAGAGGGATAAAATGACTGAAAAAAAGGCGGTTTTTGATTTTAAAGGTTGGATTCGAGAGCATCATAATACTCCATATGAGATTCGTTTAGAAAACGATGATCTTATTAAATTAGTAACTGAATACGGTGAGGCATCGATTCAATTTACAGTAATTGAGGAATATACAATCGTTGAATTTAGTATTGTTTCAAATAAGGATCATTCTGTTAAATTCTATCTTCATTTTGAACTCAATGATGAAAATCATGCAAAGCAATTATATGATGAGATGGTTGAAACATTGATTGGGTTAAAAGAAGAAAAAACTTTGCGTGTTTTATTATCATGTTCGGCAGGACTTACAACTTCCATGTTTGCTGATAATTTAAATTCTGTAGCAGGAATGTTAGGGTTAGATTACCATTTTGATGCAGTATCTT
>OLOD01000370.1_pt1 | contig 35973 bp, 30 predicted proteins | sample 1671921 | NCBI WGS metagenome assembly OLOD01 (sample SAMEA3136626, study PRJEB25190) | human gut metagenome | biome: human gut; feature: human-associated habitat; material: faeces | place: Austria | collected 2013
AGATAATTCACCAGATACTGATAAAACAATACTTTTTGATCTTGAGTATAGAATTATTTGTGGAAAATATGTCATTTTTTGACTTTTTATTGAAATTAAAGAAAAACTATAATAATATTTTCTCATGGAACAATATAAAGAAACAAACACAACTATACTTTATAAAGCTTTATCTGATTTTGTAATTTTTAATGCTGGATATGAAAAATGTGAATCAGGACATACTTTTGGACCTGCATTTAGAAACTTTAATATAATCCACTTTGTCATGGATGGAAAAGGAGAACTTACTATTGACAATCAAATATTTCAATTATCTAAAGGAGATGCTTTTATCATACCAGCTAATAAAATTGCTTCTTATAAAGCTGATATTGAATCACCCTGGACATATGTTTGGTTAGGTTATTTAGGTATTAATGCCCAGAATTATACTTCTCAATTATTAAATGCTAGTGAATATATATATGTCTTAAAGAATCTAGATATTGATTATTTTTTTAATCAAATCACTAAAATACTTAATATGGATAATAACCACAGTAGCATGTTTTTTAGAACAAATAGTATTTTATTAGATATATTCGCGAATCTATTTGAGGAAATGAATATTAATGACTCTTTAATCTCCAAAAATGTTATTATGGAGGAAATTAAATATTACATAGATTTAAATTATCCTTCAAATTTGTCTGTTACTGAAATTGCTGAAAAATTTGGATTTAATCCTAGTTATTTATCTAGAACCTTTACAAAAAAGTTTGGTATTTCCCCTAAACAATATATTTTAAAAAAGAAAATCAATAAAGCATGTGAATTATTAATTACTACTGATTTAAATATTTCTATAATTGCTAGTTCTTTATCCTTTGAAGATCAACTATCATTTTCTAAAACATTTAAAAAAAATAAGGGATGTTCTCCTATTCAATTTAGAAAAAACAATAGAATAATAATTAAATAGAGGCTAAGAATTATAATCTTTCGCCCCTTTTACAACACCGTACGTACGGTTCCGTATACGGCGTTTCATAAGTTTATAGATTTGTAATAGTCCAATGAATTGATAAATCCAAACTGCTTCAATCTATCATTGGTTAATGTTCGTGCGAGTATAAAGCTATTGGCAATATGCCAGTAGCTTTTTCTTGTATTTGCCCATTTCCATGCATCTAACTTGTTTATTCCTAATCTAATAAGATTCCTGAATCTCGTCTTCACAAGTTTCCATCTTTTCCAGTATATCATCCTTATTCTTCTTCTCATCCATCCATCTATTTCTTTGAGAATACTATACATCTTGGCAATTCTATAATAGTTGACCCATCCTCTTATAAATAATTTTAGTTCTTCGGCTAACTGTTTGCTTGATATCGCTCTATTTCTTTTCGTGATTTCTCTTATTCTTTTCTTCATCTTTTCCTTGGATTTCTTATGAACGGTGATTTGCGCATTACCACCCTTATCTATGTAAAACCCAAATCCAAGAAATTTAATCTTTGTTATATAGGCAACTGTTGTCTTTTCTTGGTTAACCTTTACATAAAGTTTGTTTTCAAGATAATTTGTTACAGTTTCCTTTACTCTTAATGCACTTCTTTCACTTTTAAACATGAGTACACAGTCATCGGCATATCTTACAAAACGATTGCCTCTTTTTTCCATTTCTCTATCAAATTCGTTTAGATATATATTTGATAGTAATGGACTTAGGGGGCCTCCTTGTGGCACACCTTTGACTGTCTCTTCAAACTTATGTTTAACTATTACTCCTGCATTAAGGTATTTATGAATAAGCGATATGACTCTGCCATCTTTGATGGTGTTTGATAATATCTGAATTAGTCTTGAATGATTCACTGTATCAAAGTACTTCTCTAAATCAAGGTCTATTGTGTATCTGTATCCCTCATTGGCATATTCCACAACTTTCCTTACGGCCTGGTGAGCATTTCTTCCAGGTCTAAATCCATAACTTGAATCACTGAATGTTGGTTCAAACAAAGGGGTTAGTACCTGTACTATTGCCTGTTGTATGACTCTATCAGTAACTGTTGGAATTCCTAAATTTCTCTTTTTGCCATTTTCCTTTGGTATTTCTACTCTCTTTACTGCACTTGGACTATATCGTCCTTTCATGATGAGTTCCTTTAGATATGACCAGTTCGCTGCGAAATGCGTACGAACTTCTGCGACTTGCATTTTATCAACACCGCCACTGCCCTTATTACTCACAACTCTTTGGATAGCCTTTTCTATATTGGCATCTTCAACAATTGCTTCAAGCAACTCCTCATGTACTACATATCTATTGGTGTTCTTCGCCTGTGATATCTCTTTATTTGTGTTAGGATACACTTCTTCATTACCTTCGTGTTCCGCACTATTCTCATAAAGTATGATTTATTAGAGAATCTAAGTAATTATGACTTCATTAAAGAAAGATTAGTAGTAGAAGCAGTTAATTTTTCAAATAATGAAGAATTCTTAGAGTTTGTTCCACATCAGACTATAGGAGATGTTTCCTGTGTATATCGTGTGGTTATTAATGACTTTAAGGATGAAGAAAAAAGAGCAAGCTTTGTAATTAAAAATGATATGCTTGAACAATGGCATATTTCTGGAGATCAGCTTCACTATGATGCAGTAAATAATTCTATGAAAGTAGAACCAATGACAATTAAATCATTTGATACAATGGGATTACCTGAGGCACCGTTTAAGATTTGTACTACACCAAATCAGATGAATGGCTCAGGTGTTTTATTTTATGAAAACTTTGGTGATGTTATTGATAAAAATGGACTTGGAGATTGTTATATTATCCCATCATCAGTTCATGAATTACTGCTTTGTCCTAAAAGTAAAGGGTTTGATCCTGATGCATTAACGGATATGCTTGTAGAAGTCAATGCTACCCAGGTAGACATCAAAGAACAACTAGCTAATCATATTTTCGAATATGATAGTATTTCAAAAGAAGTGATTCCATTATTTGAAGAATCACTAGATATTAGTTTAGCAGCATAGGATGTCTTAATAGATATCCTTTTTTATTGGAAGGAGAAAAAAGATGGAAGATTTAAAAGAAAAATTAGGTTTACCTATCCATATATATATAATGAAGGGATTACTTATGATGATGTAATCCTAGCACTTCAACAGTATAAGGAGGAAACACAAGATGAATAGATCAATGGAAGATACCATTATGGCATTTACTGAAAAGTATGAAGGTGATTTTAGAAGAATTTATCAGGCTATTGCTACTAAAGAAAGATTAACAGATGAAGAAATCAGTCAGTATATTGATGATATTGAAGAACCTGCATTAAATATCATCGCACCTGATTATCCACAATCATTAAAAGAAATTGACTGTCCACCATTTGTTTTATTCTTTGAAGGCAATCCAGAAGTCATTCATGATAATGTCATTTGCTTAGCTAATCCATACGATAAAGATAAAAGAGTATTCTTCAGTATTGAATTTACTGATGAAGGTACAGATTTTTTCTTAGGTTGTGAAAATAGAAATGATTTAGAACCATTATTAGATTTCTTTATTGAACAGCATCCAGAACTTAACTTTATGGATTATAAAGCCAAGGAAGGAGATGCAGTATGCCTTTAGAAGTACTAAATCAGTTTGATTTTGATGAAGTCAATCCATATGAGAATGAAGAAAGTGAAGATACTGTTTATATGTTAGAGGACCTTGTCAATGAAACAGAATAAAGCTAGAGAAGAGATTGTGAAGCTATTTGTTGATTGTTTACAGAAGGAAGATTTACCCTGGCATCAGGGCTTTATTCCTTCAAGAACATCATTCAATCCTATTACAAATACAACCTATAAAAACAGTAATCGATTCATTCTTTATTTAAATGAGTATGTTCATCAGTATGATGATCCCAGATGGATGACATTCAAGCAGGCATCTGAAAAAGGCTATCATATTCATAAAGGTGAAAAGGGTGTACCCATTGAATACTGGAGCATTTATGATACCAAAGAAAAGAAGAAACTAACTTTTTCACAGTTACATGATTTATTAAATAAAGAGCCTGATAGAAAAGATGATATCAGATACATCTTACAGGTTTATACAGTATTTAATGCTAAACAGATGGATGGTATAGAACCCTATAAAGAGAATAAAGCTATTATTAAAGATGAAATAGACGATCAATTTTCATTACCATATTATCTGCTTTATGAATTTGCTCATGAAACAGGATTAAATCTAAATGAAGACTATAAAGTGAACACACCATTCTATAATCTAAATGATGATAAAGTCGTTGTTCCTGATCATCATCGTTATAAACTAACTGACGCATTCTTTAGTGATGCTTTTCATGAAATATCACATTCTACAGCACATCAAAGTAGATTAAACAGACCAATTAAATACTTTATGGAAGATCAAGAAGCATATGCAATCGAAGAACTGAGAGCCGAAATTGGCTCTTCTTTTATTTGCAATGATTTAGGAATCATCCCTCAAAAGAATGAAGATTATTTAGAAAACAGTCAGGCCTATATTCAAAGCTGGCTAAAGGCAATTCAAGAAAAGCCTAATACATTGTTTGCAGCAATCAAGGATGCAGAAAGTATCTGTGATTATATTCTGAATAAAGGACATTATGAACGACTGGTAAAGATAGAAACATCTATTAATGAAGCTATTGTTGATGGAAGTTATAAGGAAAATGCAATCAGTAAAGATGAACTAAGAATGATTTTAAGAAGTGGTTACCAGGAAGTTGATTCAAAAGAAATGATTTCTTTAGTTGATGGCTGGAGCAATCAAAAAGAAGTAGAACCAAAAATCTATTACAGTTTTGATGGAGACAAGATTGTATGTGCTGATAATACTTCTAATGATATGTTTATGGAAGAATTCAATAAAGAAGATTATCTGTTAGCTTTTCTTTGGATGGCTAAAGGAATGGCAATGGATGAAGTAATGAGTCTGAAGTTTCAGGACTCTAAAGATGTAGTTGCAGCAAAGTAGGTGATCGTTATCGCAGGTACAAGAATTAAATACAATAAGGTTAAATATCCAATTAAAGTAGGTACCAAGTCCTATGGATGGACAATGGTAGCATCCTATACACATCATAATGTATGGGAACGAATAACAAGATCAGGCGTTCCAATCAGAACGTCTTTTTTTAAGGACGAAGTTCCTAACGAAAATGCGACGTATACATGGGATTAATTAAGGCATAAAAAATGCATATGCAATGTTTACGTTATAAAAGTGAAAAAACATCGATAAACTCAACGTTGTTGAGTTGTACAGGAAGGTAATGTATACGTGATGTTCACATTTAGGCATACATTATCCCTTATCCTGCTAAAGAAAGGAAAAGTATACATATGGCTAATGAAACAAATATAACAATAAGATGTCAGGGACACGTAAAAGATATGTTTAATGCAACATCAAAAGGTAAACCACATTTAGCGAAAGGAGAGCTTCTTGAGCAGATGATTAAATCATATAACGCATTAGATGCTATTAATGTTGATACGTTAAATGTGATTTTAGAATTAAGTCAGTATAACCATGAATACTTGGGTTTGCTTGTTAAGCATAACAAGTCAATTCCAACAAATATGGCGATACTTATGAAGTCACTTAATGAAGAAGCAATGTGTGATAAATATATAAAAATGAAATTAGGAAAGGATGAATAGTTACAAGGTAAATTTACCTTGTAACTATGAAGATTATGAAAGTTAAAAGAAATTATCGAGTAAGTGCTGATTTCGATAGAAAGCTACAGAATATTCAACTTTATCTAAAAGAAGTATGTGGACTTGATTATACATTTGCAGATATCTTTGATGAGATGATGGATCTTTATGAAACCAGAATCAAGTTTAATTCTAATATATTAAATGAATTGTTTAGAGAACATAATGAAGCAATCTTAAATCAGTTTATGGTTGGTAATGCTGAAATGTTAAATGCATTAAAAGAAATCATTGAAGGAGTCACAAGGTAAATTTACCTTGTAGAATATTATGAAGATAACGAAAATTAGATTTTTTGAATATGGACAAAAGCCACCAAAGAATTCAAGATTTAAGGATACAATCTCAAATGAAACTATTGGTGGCTATTTTGATTATACAGGTAGAGAAGAAGCTAAAGACGTTGATAAAGAAATTGAAAAACAGGATGATGGTTATTTTGGTTATACAGGAAGTCACAGTGTTGGAACTTATAGTTCAAGTGGTGAATTAAATACTAAAGAAGAACGAGATGCTTTTAAGAAAGAAATAGATCATTGCTTTCATAAAGATGGAAATCTATGCTGGGATTATGTCATTTCCTTAGAAGATGACAATGAAGCATACCAATTAGGTTTAGAAAATACAGAGCAATGGTTATCTGTTGTAAAAGAATTTTTACCAAAAATGCTAAAAGAATATCATATAGATTACAACAACACATTGTGGTGGTTTGATCTACACCGCAATACCGAACATCCACATATTCATCTTGTATTTATGGAAAAGCATCAGACAAGATCAAGAGGTAAACTAACCCCAAGAGAAATGAAAAATGTAAAAAGACATATATATTCATCATTAAGTGCAAGAGCAAAACTAAAAGAAAGAACTGGTAAAGATTATAGAACATTCTTCCAGGAAAAAGATATGTCACTAAAGGAACTGATGACATCAATTGAGAAAAAGGATTTTAAGAAGAATCCTAAGTTAAGAGATTTATATAAAGTGCTGCCAAAAACAGGAAGACTTCAATACAATTCATACAATATGAAGCAATATCAACCAATGATTAAATCTATTATTGATGATCTCATCCAAAACGATGATGGATTAAATAAAGCATTTAATGAATATATAAGCAAGTTAGATCAATTAGAAGAAGTCATGAATGAAGAAGGTAATGATGTTGCGACAATTAAAGAAGCTGAATTAGAAAAGTTTTATTCTAAAGTAGGTAACTACATACTTCAAAACTTTAAGAAAAGCGAATATGTCGAAGAATCAAAGAAAGGTGGCAACAAGGTAAATTTACCTTCTAAAACTAATAAAACCTATAAAAAGAAATATTTAACTGAAGCTAAGTTAAAAGGATATATTCAGAAACTAGCTAATGAACAACAAAGTGAAATTGATAAGGCAATTGAAGAATACAATCAAAGAATGGAAGAACAGTTATTGGTCTAGGAATGTTACATCAGAAGGTCTGTTACTGATACAGACAAAAAAAAGAATAGCGAAATGCTATTCTTGGTATGTGTCGACTGTAATTAACTATGAATTAACGTCTTTTATAGCTTGTTTTATATATGGTAAAAATGAGTTGATGATTGATTTTTGCTTACATACAATACCTATGTCGCCAGCTGGAATAGAAGAAGGTACAACCTTTAAAATATTTTTATGAGATTCTTTCCAAAGAGTGTGAAATACCATTATATTTTGACTAAACATATTATCTGCTTTTAATTGGAAATTGTATTCATCATGAGAATGCATAATCTTAGCATTACTTTCTTTTAAACCATTTTCAAAAGTATATTTAAGATAAGGGTAATAACCACAGATGATTGTACAATTATTTAAGTCAGACAGTTCTATTATTTTCTTAGATGCCAATGGATGTTGAAAAGGAACCATGAAACTGTAAGTATCTTTGTATAAAGGAATAAAGTGCAAATCTTTCAAAAATTTTTTTGATGGTTCAGCAATAATGCTGCAATCACATTCTAAATTTTCAATTGCATTTAAATGTTCATTATATGGCTTGGCTATAAGTTCAATTTTGCAGTCGGGATAATCGATATTAAAAGTTTTGCATGCTTTGAGTAAGAAATCAGGAATCTGTTCTGGAGCAATTGCAATTTTAATTTTATAAAGCTTTTTACACTCTTCAATTGTCGAATTATAAATTTCAAGAATTTTAGTGGCTGCTTCATGGAACTTTTTCCCATTTTCGCTTAAACTTATACCTCGATTGTTGCGGATAAATAATTCGAATCCAAGATCTTTTTCTAATGCATCAATTTGTTGAATCAAAGAAGAAACAGATACATAGCTCTTGTTAGCAGCTTTAGAAAAACTTTTACATGATGCTGCAATAATAAATAATTCTAACTGTCTATCGGTCATAATAATCACTCCCAAGTACCATTATATATAATTTTAGTTTAAGGTAAAAGCCTTATGCTGAAATTGTATTTACGTAAATTGATTATGCTAAACATACTCTATAATATAAAAAAAGGAGATGTATAGAGATGACAAATAAAGTTGTATTAGTAACTGGCGGAACAAGAGGAATTGGTCTAGCCACAGTCAAAAAATATTTAAGTGAAGGCTATAAGGTAGTTGTAGTAGATTTATTTGAAAGTGATGAATTAAAAGAATTAGAAAACGTAACGTTTATTGCAACAGATATTTCAAAAGAAGAAGATTGTAAGAATGCAGTAACTGTAGCTACTAAAAAATATGGCCATATTGATATTTTAGTAAATGTAGCTGGAATTATAGGAGAAAGAAAAGCATTTACTGACATAGATTTAAAAAATGTTATGAAAGTTATTGAAGTAAACCTAATGGGTACTATTTATATGGCACATTTCGTTTCTAAAGAAATGATTAAACGCAATAGTGGTGTGATTGTTAATATCGGTTCTATCGATGGCTTTATGGCGAATACAGAGGCAATTGGATATCATGCAAGTAAAGGTGGCGTTAAGATGGCTACACAAGCAATGGCGAGAGAATTATCTCCATATGGTATTCGCGTAGTATCTGTAGCACCTGGTTGGGTAAGAACCGGAATGATTGATGAACCAATTGCTAAAATTGGTGGGGCTTTACATATGAAAGGTAGAATTATTGAACCAGAAGAAATCGCAAATGTTATTTATTTAGTTTCATTACCTGAAGCATCAGCTATAAATGGATCAACAGTTTGTGCTGATGATGGTTATTTATCATTCAAAGGTGTAGATGGATTTAAAGCTTATTAATCTCAATTTAGGATAGGATTTGTCCAAAATGTATGAGGCAAAACAATACTAATTTTTGAGGCATTTGTGGAATTGAGAAAATGGATAAGAATTGGAGATTAAACAGATGTTATATATTGCACTAGTAGCCATCTGTGCCGGTGTTGTACAAGGCGTTACAGGATTTGGGGCTGGTATAGTTATGATGATGGTTTTACCATCTATTATAGGGTCCATTCCCTCAAGTGCTGGTATTTCTACGGCTATATGTACTATTTTATCCTTACAAATGGCATATACGTATAAAAAACATATAGATTTTAAAAAGATTATATATCCAGCGGCTTTATTCATTACAATCGGAACAACTGCTATGTATTTTTCAACAATGGTTAATCAAGCATTAATGAAAAAAGTCTTTGGTGCTTTTTTAATCATTCTGTCTATTTATTACTTATTTTTCAATAAAAATAGAGAACGTAAAAAGTTGAGTCTAACTGTCAGTATTTTCTGTATTGTTATTTCTGCATTGTGTGATGGCTTATTTGGGGTAGGAGGACCTTTAATGGTTTTATATTTCCTCTCTACAACTCATAACACACATCAATATTTAGGAACTATACAGACATTCTTCTTCATGACATGTATCTATAATACATGTTTTAGAATATTTAGAGGGATTTTATTACCAGAACATCTCGTATTCGTAGCAATTGGTATGGCATGTATAGTTGTTGGTGGATTTATTGGAAATAAGATTGTTACTAAATTAGATGGTGCGTTGATTAAAAAATTAACCTACGTTGTTATTGGATTAGCTGGAATTTTAAATATCATATAAAAATGCCTGAAAAGGCATTTTTTATTTACAAGGTAAATTTACCTTGTGGAAAGGAGATGCATGGATAAGAAGAAAATATTAATATCCTGGATAGTAAGTTTATTTGTTGTTTATTTTATAGGAATGCAGCTTGCATTCCTGTTTTCAGGTAACGTTGGAATTACAGTAAATCCAAAGTATCTGTTTATTAATGGTTCGTATTTTATAGGATTGACGATGTTTACATTAATCGTTCCTTTGTTTTTGCTGATGAATAAGATGAATGATAAAGATACAAGTGACAAAGATAATTATTCATCTTTAACGGATATGGAGTACTATAAGAAACAGATGACACCATTATATTTTGATAAGCAATGTCATATTACAACATCACCAATGGATTTAAGAATAAAGAAGTTTAATAGCTTTATGAATATGAAATTGCCAACGAAGTCTGCTCATGATAAGAGTGGACTTATTTTTATGTCTTATAAAGATCATGTCTATGTTGATGACAGTGATTCTCATAGCTTAATTATTGGATCATCTGGTTCAGGTAAGTCATTTAGTTTTATGCTGCCAATGTTATGTTTAATGGCGATGACTGGAGAATCTGGATTGACGGTAGACATTAAAGGTGAATTATCAGAAAAGACTGCAGAACTTTTTAAATCACAAGGCTATGATGTTTACTTTATTGATTTCATTGATCCAGATAACAGTGATTGCTGGAATCCACTATATTTAGGTGCAAGTGAATATGTAAGACAGTTAGCTATTCAAAATGAACAGTTAGAACGCTATCACAGGATGAAAGATGCAATTGATAAGGAATATCAGACTTTATATGGTGATGCTGCTAAAGTCAATTATGAGTCCTATTTTGGTACAAATGACGCAGGTGATTATATTTACGACAAATATCGACAAGAATTCAGAACAACAGCTGATTTTTCATCAGCTCAGGAATATTTCAGAGATGTTGTACAAGCTATTACTTCGGGCAAAAAAGAAGCAAATGAAGATAACTTTTGGAATGAAGAAGCTGGTCGTGTATTAGAAGGATATATTCATTTACTGGCTGAAAGTGGCAATATTGATGTAATTAATATTCCTGCAGTAGCTAGAGTTATGCTTGAAGGTGATGAAATAAAAAAGAAAACATCACGAGGTAATGTTTCCTGGTTAGAGTATTATTTGCAAAATCATAAAACAAACAGTGATCTAAGTAAGGAAAAGCTAATGTCTTATGTAGACAGTGCTGAACAGACAAGAAAGTCTTCACGTAATGTTCTTACTAAACATTTAAACAGTATTGTTACTAATGATGCGATTAAAAAGATGCTGTCTAATAATGATATTGATCTAGAGAATATTGGTAATAAAAAGACAATGATTTACTTGAAGGTTCATGATGAAAAGCAGACATATTATCCATTAGTTACATTGTTTATTAAACAGTTATGGCAAAGCCTTGTTAAGACGGCAAGATCATCACCTAATTTAAGACTTCCTATACCATTTCATATCATGTTTGATGAAATGGGCCAGTTTCCAGCATTTGATGAAATCACGAATGTATTAACTGCAGGTCGTTCTAGAGGTGTAAGACTGACTGCTGTTGTTCAGGGATATGACCAGTTAGATAATGCCTATGGCAAAAATACTGCCAAAACAATCAAGAATAATGCAAAGAATACTGTTTATCTGTTAAGTGGTGATTATGAAACATTAGATGAATTATCTAAACGTTGTGGATCACATTACATTACAAGAAATGGTAGAAAAGAATTAGAAAGGGTAATTACACCTGATAGATTACAAAACTTTAAATTTGGTGAAGCCTTGATTCTTAGACAAAGAGAAAAAGCTTTTATCACTAAGGTAATTCCATTTAATCAGTATGTGTTCTATCCATCACTTGTTGATTACAAACTTAGATATGTTGCAAAGAAAGAACCAAAATACTTCAGTATTATGGATGATATAAAGGAGAAGGAAAATAGTGGAAGATAATAAAATTAATACGTTTTTATTAAATCGAGGTGTTGATCCGTCAGTACCTCTTTTAAATTTGGAAGAAGAAGCTTTAGGCGATATCAAACAGCATGATATCTTTACTGAGACTTCTTTTGATATGTTAAGGATTAAAAATCAGATCAGAGGCCAAAAGAAAGAGATGATGATGCGAAACTGCATTGTGGAAAATGTTAATGTCAGAGCTTTAACGATCTCAGGTAAATGTACTTTCTATAACTGCACGTTTAATAATGTCGTGTTTACAACATGTTCATTACCTAACTGTTGCTTTTATCACTGTACTTTTAATGATTCAGCGATTGTGGAATCGACATTAAGTTCAGTCTTGTTTGTAAACTGTATCGGTCTAGAAGAAGTAGATTTTAAAGGCAATAACCTTACGGGTATGAAAGTTATTGGAAGCAGTTTAGATGCTGCTACATTAGAAGAACAAGGAAATAAGGTAGAAGGTGCATTTATTAGAGAAGAATTATTTATGACAGGAGTAGAAGAAAAGGTGGAAGAACATAAAGAAGTTGAAATTACAACAAGACAGACAGTAGAAAAAGTTACCTATAAAAATGAATCATTTGGATTAAAGGAATTAAAGAATACCTTGTTTAGTGAATGTGTATTTATTTCCTGTGAGTTTGATAAGAATATGCAGTTGGATGCAAGTACAGACTTTATCAACTGTAATTTTAAGAATATGGCTTTAGATATGGTGATGTTTCGAAAGGTCATCTTTGATTATTCAACTTTTGAGAATGTCTTAATGTCATCAAAGTTTTTACATTGCAGTTTTGTGGAATGTCAATTTAAATCATTAAGTTTCAGTGATGATGTAGCATTTACATCATGTAACTTTGCTTTATCTAACGCTTCTGAAGTATTTGATATGAATAAGCAGCATATGGTAAATATCGAATTACACAAAGATGAAAGTCAAGAAGATGCTCAATTAAATCATGTTTTAGATACTTTATATACACTACTTAAAACTAGAGATAAAGAATTACAAAGAAGTTTAAGATTACTTGAAAGAGATGGAGTTACAGAAAATATCATGGCAGACTATTTATTGCATTTAGATGATCGAGAGTATATTGATTTTATCAGTGAAGTAGGAACTAGAAGAAGGGATGAAGATGATGAATAATTTGGATCCAGTAATTATTAATTATAAGAACTTAAAACCTGAAGATAAAAGAATTATCCTGGCAAAGTTAAGCGTATTAGATTTAATCAGAGATATGAAAAATGAATATAAAGAAGACATGAAAGGTAAAACTGCCTTAACAAGATTAATGTATGAAAGTGCAGTTGAAACAACAGATGAATTAGAAAGCAAAATCAAAGAAGCTATTATTTTAAACATGGCAGAAATGATTGATGACTATGATTATGTAGTTGATGATCAGGATACGGATGATTATTTTTATGGGTTGGAGTGTGATGACAATGAATAAGCAGTTTGATATCTTTTCAAAGATGAAGATTACAGAAATGTGTAAAACCATTCATGATATGACTTATACCTATATCAACCCTGAAACAAAACAGCCTACAGATGTGCCAGCAAAGCATTACCAGGATATTTTAAAACAGCCAGTTGAAGTTATGGTTGAAGATCAGGTAAAGAAGCAATTTTTAAATATCATGTATAAGCAACTAAAGAATTTAAAGGAAGAAGAACCACATCTATTTTATCAGTCATTATTACTTTTAGATGTTGGTAAAGCACCTGATGCACTAGCAATCAACGAAGAAGTTGCTTTAAAGATGACAGCAGATAAAATGATTGAAGATGAAAATAAACCAAAGAAGAAAAATGATCCTAAGTTTCAGGTCAACAATACAAAATATATAGAAACATTTGACAGTATCAAAGAAGATGACAGTATTATGGCAGAACTATTTGATACGATGGAAATTAAGGAAGATGAGGGCTTCTTCCTATCATAATGAAAGGAGAAGGTTACAAGGTAAATTTACCTTGTAGCTGTTTTTATTTATGGAACTAGTTTTAACAGCAATATTTGCAAAGAAAGATTCAATGGTTTCTTTCTATGAAGATAATGAAAACCATGATTATTTATATATCTATGATACAAAGGATGATGCCTATCTAAAAGTGCCAGAATGGGATTACAGCTTTGATGATTATGAATTGGATTATTTAGAGCAAGGCTATAACATTGTCTATATGCCTGATAGCACGCATGCAGCTTATTGGATATTAATTGATCGTTATTATGATGAAATTGAACATCGTGAAGGATTAATCAGATATCTAGATTACTGTAAAACACATCATATCTATCATGATTATCTAATGGAATCATGTGAATGTGAACTACCAGATATCTTTGAATATGAAGAGAATCCATATGCCTATGAGCCAGAAATTAGATAATATTCTTTCAACCTACAGTTATGATGCTAGACAAAAAAATCAGCTGAGGCTTGCTGATGAAAAAGGACTAGATATCGACATCATTAAAGATCCTAAATATGATTGGGAACAGATGAGAGAAATAGCATTAGCAATGGAGTATGGACTTGATCCATCTCCATTGTGTAATCCTAATATTTCATCAGAAGCAATGGAAAACATTAGAATTCATTTATTTGAAAATCAAGGTGTCTATGAAAATGCAAAAGCTGATATTCATTTAAAAAGAACAAGAATAATAACCATCATAGTCGTTATTACATTATTACTATCATCAATAGCAGCTATATTATATGCAAAGAAAGATTATATCATGGCTTATTATGAAGATATTGATTTAGTACTAACCGAAGATCATATTACACTATCTTATGGTGAAACCTTTCATCCAATTGATTATGTAAAGGAATATGATGAAAAGAATACTATCACATTACCTAAGCTTCAAAAGATGGATCAATTAACTGATTATGAATATGTCTATGAAGTTAGTAATGGTGTGAAGACAGTAAGTAAGGTATTGATTGTTACAGTTATAGACGATCAAAAACCAGTAATTAATCTGAAGCAGCAAGAAGTAACCTTAACACAAGGAGATACATTCAATCCATTAGATTACGTGGCTTCAGTAAATGATAATTACAGTAAACTAACAAAAGAAGATATTACATTTGAAGGTAATGTCGATACAAATCAACAAGGTAAATTTACCTTCCAGTATATCTTGAAAGATTCTTCTAATAATAAAACAATTACCACACTAAATATAACAGTAAAAGAAAAGCCAAAACCAGTAAATCAATCACCAAATACAAATAATTCCGCTCCTACTAAACCCAATCAAACCACACAACATCAACAACAATCAAATAAACCAAAACCAACAAGTAAAGTATTCTATATCAGAGATTATAATTACGACATTGCATCATGTAAGAATGCAGCAGTTTCTTATATGGATAGTCAATTACATTCAACATCAGCAACATATGGTGAACTACAACCATATCAGGAAGGTGGAACTACGGTAGGTTACAAAGTTGTATTCAAATAAATTTGATAATGATACTTAATGGTTGTAATATAGAAACAATAAGGAGATGTAGTTGTATGATATTTGATGAATGTTCTTAAGAAATGATTACCCTTCAAGTTGATTGTGTTATGCAGCAACTAAAGGCTTTAGCTTTATTATTTGAAAATGGCTTACAAGATAAGATAGATATTGATTCTTATTTGAATGGGGTAGTGGCAATTCTAATTGATCTTGAAAAGGAAGAATTACCTAATGATAAATTAGAAAGGGTTAGGTCCATTGAAGAAACGATTATTAGTTGGCAAAATGATATCATCGATGGAGATTTTGCTAATTTGAATAATCCAAAAGATTTTGCTTTAGACCTAATTAATAGATTAATGAATTCATTAATAAATGTAAAAGAATTACTAGTATAAAAAATGTCGGGAATTAGTATGCCGAGAGCATACTAATTCTTGGCGTTTTTTTGTTACATTAATAATGTAGTATTAACACTTTTCTACCAATATAGACAAAATAACTGTTTATATAGCAAGATTTGTGTTTATTAAAGGACTTATATATTTTATAATTAATAATAGGTTATCTATGTGAGGTGAGACACAATGCCATTAACACATGTATGCGTATGGGATAAAAACGGATGGAAGAAAATAACTGTTAATCAGGCGGTTAAAATGACAAATGGATATGGAGGCGTTTCTGCTAGTAGTGGCCTTTTTATGTGTGAGTTGTGTGGTCAGTATGTCTCTTTAACATCTGGATATATTAGAGATCCATATTTTAAACATAGTAAGGAAGAAGAAAGTAAAGATTGTCCTGAGAGAACTTTTGGGACAGCAGTGTCTAGTTATTACAATACATTAAAATTAGAATCAAAAGGATTGCCTATTAAGGTTAATTTAAACATGAATAATAGAAGTTTTGAAATACAGATAGGGTTCCCAAAAATCCTTGATGAAATGTATAAGAAACTAAATGGTACATATATTCGTATCAGAAATGATTCTGGAAAAGAATATAAATACTCAGTGGAAAGATTAGAAAAAGATGCTGTGACTTATTTGAGTGTAGGCGACTATCCATCAGATTACTATGAAATAAAACTTTCAAAAGAAATATTAGGTATTGATAGATTTTGGCCGACTAAGATTTCAGGCTTTAAAGGTAGCGTGGTTCTAGACTCTAGAGGAAATGTTTTACCATATGATTCTGACGTAAGAGTGAATAAAGAATATTATGTATTTGGTGGAGGGTATTTGAACTATTATCGAAATCATGTTGAAGCAGAAAGAATGTTTCTATATAGATCTCAGACAATCTATAAAGTTAAAGCACTGGATTTCAGTGAAGAATCAGCAAAATTCTTTCTGGATTTACATTGTAGATTGACTGAGAATCCAATTAGTTTCATACCACTATGGCCTGTAACGGTACAATCACCTTATATCATTTATCATAAGCAAAATGATTTATTTGGAATGGTAAACGGAGATGTAAATTTTTCTACTTTCCCTTATTCATACATTTCAAAACAAGAAATAAAAAAACGACATTTAATTAAGGTAGACTGTAATGATAGACAACAGTTATTATCTATGGGTCGTGCTTCAAATATTTTGAATTATACATATTTGTGGAAGGATAGTTTAGAATTCAATACTGAGATTCAGGATACAATTCAGTTGTTTGATGATAAGAATAATTTGATATCATTAGATGATATTAATGTGAAAAGGATTAAATCAATTCACTTTATTTCTGAATATGATGGGAAATTTACGGTAGAAAGCGATGGATTCATTGAAGAAGTTTACCCATTAAAGGCTAACAGTCAGTTTACATATAGCAGATTAAAGATTAATAAAGTATATAAAATTTATCAATCTAATGACTGCATATTGTCTTTTAACTCAATGACAAAAAAGAAAAAACATAATCAGATAAATGACAATGATGTATTAATTCAATTAAAAAAATGCAGTGGTATATACATTCCAATAAATCATTCTTTTGGGAATATTGCCAAATCACTCAATGATTATCCATTGGTGAAAATTTGGTTAAGAAAGCAAATTAAACATGGATTGATTCAAGAAGATGCATATAAAATAATAAAACAATTAGTTTCTAAAGGAGATGGAACAAATGAGTAGAGAAGTAATTAATCAATTATCTATTTGTGAGGTAATGCCAGTAAATAATTTAGGAAATGTTATGTTAAAGAGAATTGCGGACATCAATAATAACTCTATTGTATATCCACAGTTTTATGATGATGAACCTAATATTTTCGATAATAGAGAATATTTATATTTGGCCGATTATTCAAACTTTGATGATGGATATGTTGGTATTTGGGAGTGGTCAGCTACTGAAAATTATAATGATCCAAATAAGGATTATGTTCAAACACGTTTTGCACCAGAATTTTGTCCTGTCGAACTAGAACTGGTTGAGGCTAAAAGTTTAGATGAAGTAGTTCAACTGATAAAGAATGGTATTGATTTATATGCAGAATCTGATGAGATTCTAATTGGTTTTAGAAAAGATAAAACGTATGAATGTATTGCGTGTAAGTATACTGATTTATCTCAAATTGAAAATAAGTTTATTCTTTCCGCTACATATAATAGGCTACCTGTATACACGGTTCATTTAAATGATGTAGTAAAGGTAGGGTATAGATATTTCTTTAAGAATAATTGGGATAATGTTCAATGCAACAATTACTATGATTTAAAGAAACCGTTAGACATTGTGAAAGATATTGTGCTCAAAGAAATATCATGGTCTTCTTTAAAAGCTAGAGGCTATGTTAGAGATACATATAAAAAGATTAAGAACTTCATTGAGGATTTCAACACAGTTGGTTTAGATGAAAAAATAGCTACAGAATTAGAATGTTCTAAAGAAGAAGCTGTTGCATATTTAAATGCTTTCTTCGATAACATTAATGATTATCTGAATGGAGAATCTTTTGGTGATTTGGCTATTTCTTCTATCCTGCAAAGGGATGAAAAACTATTAAAACAATTATCTTCTATGATAGAAGACGATTGGAAAATAGAAAATGAAGAAAAAATTACTGAGGCTGAAAACAATTTAAATGAATTGATTGATGCTGTTTCAAATGCGGAAAAAGAAGCAAAAGAATTAGATAATACTATACAACAAAAACAAATTGAATTGATAAAAATTAAAGAGGAGTATGAAAAATACATTCATATTGGTGATGATGTCCAAGAATCGATTAAAAAGAAAATCGAGGAAGCTCAAAAGGACATTTCATCTTTTGTTAGCGAGGTAACTTTCCTTTCTTCAATAAACAATAATAATGCAACTGAAGTAATTGTTTCTAAATCGACAAATACAAAATCATCATTTATTATTGGTGAGAAAATTGAAAATAATCCAGATGAAAACGCATCATGGGAAGATACACTAGACACTTTTATTGCTGAATTAGAGTCAATTGGTTTAACTGAAAAGACAAAGGAAACTGCAGCTGTTATTTATTCTTGCTACATCAATAAACATCCTGTTCTTTTGGCAGGACCTTTTGGTGAAGCAATTGCAAATGCATTATCAGTAAGTATTAATTCTCAAATGGCGTCAAGTCTAGATTGTATGGAAAGTATAGATATAGATGATCTTAGAGTAATTGATGATGAATCGGTTGTACTAGTTAGAAATATACTTAATTCACATGTTAAAGATGAAGTTTTAGAAAAAATATCTATGAAAGATTATTTCTTTATCTTTACTACACCTTTTGCTGATGATTTAAGAATAGAATCAAAAGAATTGCTAAATTATATGCTTCCTATTTTTACGGAAGACTTATTCACTAGTAGACCAAAATATGATTTTGTTGGTGGTATTTGTACGGATGACTACGAAAAATATATTTCTGAAGAATCACATAATCTATCTAAGAAAACATTTAAAGAACTTGGTACTAGTAAATATCTGATAAATAGATTAAGTGTAATCGTTTCTGACGCAAATCAAATGATTTCAGCTAATAATGATGATATTGAATGTTATTTCTTTATGTATCCAGCAGCTTTCCTTGCTGGTAAAGAAAGCAATCTGCGATTGGAATTAGAAAATAAAAGAAATATGACATCTTCTATAAAAGAAGAAATTTTAGAAAAATTGGGTGAAGATGAATGAGTGTTTCACAACAATTGATTGAATCAATATCAAAAGATTTACGAATCAAAAGAGGTATTGGTGAAAATAATGCTGATTGGATTGCTAGAGTTATATATAGTGCAATTGCAAAAAATGCTTATTGCTCATTATGGGATAAACAAGAAGATGACCCGTCAATTACACATTTTAAGAAGAGATGTAATGAACAGTTAATCTCTTATATTAGAATATATCCAGAGATGAGAATGGTAATCTCTAGCTCTGAAATTGCTAAAGATTATGTTGATAATATTTATAATCTATATTTAAAAATGGGGTTTCTATTACATAAAAAGAATCATATTACGAACTCAAAACGTAGAAGTTCATTAATAGATGGTTGTTGTTTGGTAAGAAGTCCTGGACCTGGAGAAGATCTATTTATGTCAGGATTGGGATACTATTCATTGTTTGAATCAACAGGAAACGATGAGGATATAAGAGAAGTGTTCAATTTATCTAAGCTTTCTTTGGGAGAGTATTTAGATAAGCTTCAGAGCAGACTGGTGTTTAGACCATTAGAATCTCAAAGTGATATCGATTTTTTAAGACTTGAACCACCTTTTTCAAGAGGATATTGGAAAAAACAAAAAGATGAAAATAGACTGTCTTTATTAAGGATTGGTCAGCCTGGAAATCAGATTTATTATCTATATAAGGCGATAAATGATGAAGTCCTAGTATCTCAACTACCAGAATGGATGGTAATTGATGGAAACTATCGTATGATTTCATGGGGATTGTTAGACAAATATCGACAAGCTTCTAGTATAGATTACATTATTTCAGGTGATTTAGTTCACGTCCATTTGAACTATCTCTTGCCGACTAACGAACAATTATTTTTTGAATTGTTTAGTTGGCCTGAAAACTTTACTACCTTAAGTAGCTTTAATCGAACAATGGACATAAACGTTTTTAAGATAATGAAAGTGGAGTTTGAAAAGAATGGATTCAACTTTTTAGAAAGGAATAGATAACTATGGTAAATGGTGCTAATTCTGTACATAACGAATTAAAAAAAGAATTAGAAAAATATATAAAGTCACAGTATTTAGGAAAGTCTGAACTACTTTTAAATGTGATTGGAGAGAGACTAGACGAAGAAGGAGTTTTGTATCAAAAGCCTTATATAGAATCTTCACCAACCTATGTTAGTGTACCAGACGGAATTCGCATTGCTAATATTGAAGACTGGAAGAAGGATTTCTTATGCAAATTATCTGAAAGTAATTTAGGTGTTTTTACTTCGCCATTTAAACATCAGATTCAAGCATTAGAAGCAATAAACCAAGGGAAAGATTTATTTATTTCAACAGGTACTGGTTCAGGGAAAACAGAATGCTTTATGTGGCCTTTGATGGTTAAACTTGCAAATGAAGCAAGAGAACATGGTGATAGTTGGGCACAGCGAGGTGTTAGAACAGTTATCATGTACCCTATGAATGCATTAGTTTCTGATCAGGTTGCTAGATTAAGACGATTAATAGGTGATAAAGAAGAAAAATTCTTGAATATTTTCACTGACACATGTGGTAACGTTAGAAGACCACAATTTGGTATGTACACCGGTAGAACACCATATCCAGGTATAGAACCAAATAAGACACAAGATAGAAAACTAGAAAGCACACTTTCTCGTATGACAAAAGAAGGTTTAGGAACTAGTGAACAAAAGTTTTTTGAAGAATTGGAAAAGAATGGTAAGATTCCAGCAAAGAAAGATATGACTGCTTTCTTACAAAAACTGCATAATAGTCAACATTTCCCTGATGATGACGATGCTGAATTGATTACACGTTTTGAAATGCAGCGAGTAACGCCAGATATTCTAATTACTAACTATTCTATGCTTGAATATATGCTACTTAGACCAATTGAAGAAAATATTTGGGCTGATACAAAAAAATGGTTAAAGGTGGATCCAAATAATAAGTTGTTATTTATTATTGATGAAGCTCATATGTATCGAGGATCTTCAGGAGGAGAAGTTGCTTTATTGATTAGAAGATTATTTAATAAAATTGGAATTAAACGTGACCAAGCTCAATTCATACTAACTACAGCAAGTATGCCTGATAAATCTGAAGAAGATAGAGAAAAGGTAATGGATTTTGCAAGAGATCTAACTGCTGCAGATGATGCAGATAACTTTTGTTATTTAAAAGGTGAACGAGAAAATATTGCAAATCAGCTTAAGTATAAGATTGATGAGAACTTATTCTTGAATTACAAAGCTGAAGAATTCGAAAATAATATTTCAAGATTAGATGCTTTAAAAAGATTTTGGAAAGAAGCAGGTGAAACTGTAAATTTTGAAGATGAATCATCCTGGTGTGAATGGATGTATGATAATCTTGTTTATTTTGATAAATTTCATGAATTAATGATTCAATGTAGAGGTGCTGCAGTATCATTACAAGAACTAGCAGATACCATTTTTCCATCGCTAAATGGGGATGATGCATTAAATGCTGTTGGTATTTTATTGGCTATCGCTCCATTAGCAAGAAACAGTAAAGGTGCGGTTTTATTCCCTGCTAGAATGCATATGTTATTCAGAGGAATAGATGGTATTTTTGCATGTTCTAATGATAAATGTTCACATGGTCACTCAGGTGGAGGTTTATCTCTAGGTGAATTATTCTTGAGTGATGGTAAGCTAGTATGTCCCCATTGTGGAAGCACAGTTTATGAATTATATAATGACAGAAGATGTGGAGCGTTATTTTTTAAGGGGTATATCCTAGAAGATGACATTAATAAAAATAGGGCTTTTTTATGGCGCTATCCAGGTCAATTGATTGATCATAGAATGAAAGAGCTACATCTGTATATTCCAACTGATGATTATGTATTACCTACTAGACAAGGAAAAAATAAAATTGAACCATGCTATTTAGATACAAGAAGTGGATTCATCTATTTTAAAGATGATACTTGTGAAAATAAAGAAGGATTTAGAAAACTTTATTACTGTAATTATTCACAAAAAGGACGTCCAGGAATTCTTACTTTTCCAACATGTCCACATTGTAGGCACATGTTCCATCAAACACAGTTAACATCATTCAATACAAGAGGAAATCAATCTTTTTATAACTTGATTAAGACTCAATTTGATGTTCAACCTGCTGTTCCTGGAAAAGATGATGATCCTATTAATATTCCTAATGAAGGAAGAAAGGTTTTATTATTCTCTGATAGTAGACAAAGAGCTGCAAAGTTGGCACGCGATATGTCTGATACTTCAGATATACATGCTTCGAGACAGTTGTTTGCACTAGCTATTAGTGAAATGGAAAAGTCTAAAAAAGAACCAGAACCTTCTTTAAACGATTTATATGACTATTTCTGTTTAGTTGCAGGACAAAAACATGTTCAAATATTCCATGATACTGAAAGAGAAAAGTTCTTTAAAGACTCTAATTCTACAGTAAAAAGTTTTGAAAAGAGTCAAAAAAGAAGAAAAGAATATTCTCCAAAACTAACTATAGATAATTCACCAATGAAAATGAAGGAAGTCTTATTAAGAATGTTCTCTGGTGGTTATAATACATTATTTGATTCTGCAGTAGCATGGCTTGAGCCAACTGAGGATAACTTATATGACGCAATAGATGAATTGGAAGAAATGGGTTATGAAGTCTCTGAAGAAGAATTTAAAGAAGTATTTAATGCGTGGCTTCTACAAATGAGCGATTTATACATGCCTATTGGACACAATATTTCTGATGATATTAGATTGGAAGTAAGAAATAATTATGAAGGCTATGGAATTCCATTGGATTGGAAGTTTTCTAAGATTATTCAAGATGCTAAAGGTTGGGATAATCAATCAGAAGAAATGGAAGCTTGGAGAAATGTTTTAACTCAAACTTTCCTGGATAATGGACAAGAGAATATGGCTCGCTTGTATTATGAGATGAGTCGAATTAAACCAAGATTTGATTTAAAACATGAATGGTATAGATGTGATCAATGTTCAGAAGTAACACCTTATAAGTTGATTGGTAAATGTCCAAGCTGTGGTTCTGATCATATCCATAAAATGACTGATAAAGAGTATGAAGCATTTGAATTTTGGAGAACACCAATTAAAGCAGCACTAGAAGGATCTAAAATAAATGTAATCGATACTGAAGAGCATACTGCACAGCTTTCTCATAAAGATCAGACAGATAGTTTATGGTCTCAAACTGAAATGTATGAATTAAGATTTCAAGATATGGTGCAAGATGGTGAGTTGCCAGTAGATATCTTAAGTAGTACAACAACTATGGAAGTTGGTATCGATATAGGTTCCTTAGTTGCCGTAGGTTTAAGAAACATACCTCCTATGAGAGAGAACTATCAACAAAGAGCAGGGCGTGCTGGTCGACGTGGATCAAGTTTATCAACTATTGTAACTTATTGTGAAAATGGACCACATGATACATTGTATTTTAACAATCCGGTACCAATGTTTAGAGGTGATCCACGTACACCATGGATAGATATTGAAAGTGAAAAATTAATTCAAAGACATTTAAGCATTATTATATTTGAAGAGTATTTGAAAGAATCTAGTCGAAGTCTAGATACTGTATATGCGGCTGAATTCCTTGATGATGACTTGGATGATTTTATCTCATACTTAAAGGATTTAAATATTAATCCAAATAGTGTATTAATTCCTAAAAATGTTAATTTCAATGAAAAAGAATTAGTCAAATTAATCATTTCATCTATGAAACAATTAAAAAATAAGAGGGATGAACATCCTGAATTATATGGAGTAAGAGATAATGAGGAATTAAATAAAAATGCAAAATCATTATTAGATGCTTTGTATGAGGAAGGCGTAATACCAACTTATTCATTTCCTAAAAATGTAGTAAGCACATATATAACCAATTTAGAAGGACAAACTAAATATGAGGTTGAACGTGGTTTAGACGTTGCTATCGGTGAGTATGCTCCAGGAAGAGGTATAGTTGTTGATAAACAAACATACCAAATTGGTGGATTATATTACCCTGGTAGTGAAAGAAAAAAAGGTGCAGCTTCGGCAGCAGCACGTACATATATGGAAGATCCTAATTATGTAAAGAAAATCTTAAAATGCCCTGAATGTGGATGGTTTGGTTTAGAGTCTGAAAGTGAAGAAACTTGCCCATTCTGTGGTAATGATTCACTAAAAATTGGAAGAGATATGGTCAAGCCATGGGGATTTGCTCCAAAGGATGCAAAATCTATTCCAAATGCGCAATTATCTGAAGAGTATACTGCAGTTCAACAACCATTATATTCTACGCTACCAAAATCAGAAGATATTAAATTAATAAGAGGCTATAAAAATACGAAGATGGCTTCTAGAACAAATCAAAGAATTATTATGTTAAACCATGGATTATCTGATCACGGGTTTATGATTTGTCCTGATTGTGGTGCTGCAATGCCAGGTGATGATGCAAGTGTTTTAAAAGGAATCAAGAGACCGTACAATTCAAGGTTTGCAAAATCACAATGTAGACATGATGGTGCTAGAAATATTAATTTAGGATATGATTTCATTACAGATATGCTAGTATTGGAGATTGAATTAAATAAGGATGAAATTAATACTAAACGTGATAATATCTGGTTAAATAGATCAGCTCAGTCTTTGGCAGAAGCATTAAGATTAGCAGCATGTCAAGAACTTGATGTTGAATTTACTGAACTTGTTACAGGATATCGTTATAGACAGAATAAGAACGGAAATTATATAGATATCTATTTATATGACAGTTTATCTAGTGGAGCAGGTTATTCTATCAACATTGCATCAATCATTGACAATTTACTAACTAATGTGGAGCAATTATTAATTGGTTGTGATTGCGAAAGTGCCTGCTATAAATGTCTAAAGCATTACAGAAATCAGTATATGCATGGTATTCTTGATAGATTTGCAGCATTGGATTTATTAAGATGGGCAAAATATGGTATCAAACCTTCTCAAATAGATATTGAAGATCAAAAAGATTATCTTAAACCACTGTCTAACATTTTAGAAGGCATGAAATGTGAAATAGTCTATGAAGGAGATAGGATTTTTGTTAGACATGATAATAAAAAGAAACAAGTAGAAATATATCCAGCTATGTGGCGTGAGCCAAAAAGCAGAGAAGTAATCTATTTAAGCGATGCGTACCTAAAATATGCGAAACCTTATTGTATAGATGCAATCGCTAAAGCAATGGATTTATAATATAGAAACACGGGAGAATGACAAATGAACGTAAGTTATAAGAAGTTATTCAAATTATTGATTGATAAAGAAATTAAAAAAACAGTATTTGCTAAGAATGCAAACATAAGTCAGAACACATTAGCAAAATTATCAAAGAACGAATATGTATCAATGGAAGTATTAGTAAAGATTTGTACGTATTTAAACTGTACTTTTGATGACGTTGTAGAAATTGTGGAATAGAGGTGTAGTAGTTATGGATAATAATAAAATAGCTGTTGTAGGAACAAATATTAATGAAAAAGCGTCAATGATTTGGAATGTTGCTGACATTTTAAGAAATGATTTTAAAACACATGAATATGGATTGGTAATTTTACCTTTTACTGTAATCAAACGTTTCCATGATTGTTTATTACCAACACATCAAAAAGTGTTAGATAGGTATGAAAAAGTAAAAACATTAGCAGTAATTGATGGTTTCTTAACTAAAGAATCAAAATATCAATTCTATAATACTAGTAAGTTTACATTTCAATCTTTATTAGCTGATCCAGAGAATATTGAAGTTAACTTTAGAGATTATATCGGTGGATTTTCGGGTAATGTTCAAGATGTACTAGCAAAATTTGATATTGAAAATGTTATTAAGAGATTAGTTGACAGCAATACGTTATATTTAGTTATCAAAGAATTTGCTTCCGAAAAAGGCTATCTAGGTCCTGAAAAAATTAGTGCAGTTGACTGTGGATATATCTTTGAAGATTTAATTAGACGTTTTTCTGAATCGTATGGTGAAGATGCAGGGGCACATTTCACTTCTAGAGATATCATTTATTTAATGACGGATTTATTGTTAACTGATGCAAATATTAAAGATGATAACAATATTACTGTATATGATATGACTATGGGTACTTCACAAATGCTTTCATGCATGGAAGAAAGAATTAAGGAATTAAACTCTTCAGCTGTTGTAACATGTTTTGGACAAGAGGTTAATGCTTCTACTTTTGCGATTGCTAAAGCAGATATGATGATTCGTGGTGGAGATCCAGAAAATATGAGATATGGTGATACTTTATCTGACGATAAATTTAAAGGTTATAATTTCCAATATATAATTTCTAACCCTCCATTTGGAATTGATTGGAAAAAAGAAAAAGCCGAGGTTGAAAAAGAACATAAGTTAGGTGATAAAGGGCGTTTTGCACCAGGGTTACCAAAAATTTCCGATGGACAACAACTATTTGTATTAAATGGTATTGATAAATTAACTGATGATGGAAAAATGGCTATCATTCAAAATGGATCACCTTTATTTAGCGGTGATGCAGAAAGTGGACCATCTGAAATTAGACGTTTTATTTTAGAAAATGACTGGTTAGAGGCAATTGTACAATTACCAACTGATTCATTTATGAATACTGGTATTTCTACATATATTTGGATTATTAACAAGAATAAACCATCATATAGATGCGATAAAGTACAATTAATTGATGCATCACATTGTTTTGAGCAAAGAAGAAAATCAATTGGAAATAAACGTAATGATATTACTGATAAAGCGAGAAATCTTATTGTTAACGCTTATGGTGAATTCATTAATGATAAAGTATATAAAGACGAAGAAAATGAAAATATTTACTGTGAAAGTAAAGTTTTTGATTCAGTAGAATTCGGCTACAATAAAATAGTTGTTGAAAGACCATTAAGAGATGAACAAGGTAACATCGTAACAAAAGGTAAAAAGAAAGAACCAGTAGCAGATGCTACTTTAAGAGATACTGAAAATGTACCACTAAATGAAGATGTTGATAAATATTTCGAAAGAGAAGTTTTACCATATGCACCAGATGCTTGGATTGATAAAAAGAAAACAAAAGTTGGTTACGAAATCCCAATGACTAGATATTTCTATAAATATGAAGCACCTGAATCAGTAGAAATTATTGAAGCTAGAATTAGTGTATTAGAACAGGAAATCATGGTTTCATTAAAGAATCTTTTCGGAGGTGAATAATATGCCTAGAGAAATGAAAGATAGTGGAATTGAATGGATTGGTAATATACCATTAGATTGGAAAATTATAAAAATTGGTAATGTGTATTCTGAACGAAGAATTAAAGTAAGTGACTTAGAATACATGCCTTTATCAGTTACAATGAAAGGTATTATGTCACAATTAAGTACTGCAGCAAAATCAGACGACCACGATAACAGAAAACTTGTAAAAATTGGAGATTTCGCGATTAACAGTCGTTCAGATAGAAGAGGGTCCTGTGGAATATCTCCGTATGAAGGTTCAGTATCATTGATTAATACTGTATTATGCCCAAAATCGAATATGAATTCGCACTATTATAATTGGTTGTTTCATTCGACTATGTTTTCAGATGAATTCTATAAATGGGGACATGGAATTGTAAATGATTTATGGACAACAAATTGGAATGATATGAAAAAAATATTTATTCCATATCCTTCCATTGATGAGCAACAAAAAATTGCAAACTTCCTAGATGAAAAAGTTGGTGAAATAGATAGAGTGATTGCTAAAACTAAAGAAAGTATAGAGGAATATAAAAAATATAGACAATCTATTATTAGTACTTCAGTAACAAAAGGAATAGATTCTAACGTTACATTGAAGGACAGTAAGGTCGATTGGATAGGGGAAATTCCAAAACATTGGAGTATCGATAAAATAAAATATTCAGCAAAAATTAGAAATGAAAAATATAATGATACATTAGGGGCTCTAGATTATTTTGGATTAGAAAATATCGAGAGCTGGAGCAATAAATATTTTAAAACAGATTCGATATATGATTTGAATGGTTCTCAAATATGCAAAAAAGACGATTTGGTATTTGGAAAATTGAGACCATATTTATCTAAAGTGTATAAAGTTAATTATGACAGATGTTGTTCTTCAGAATTTGCGGTAATCTATGATTTTAAAGGGTCAATTGATTATTTGATGTATTTGATGTCTTCGCTTAGTTTTATAGATTATATCAATATGTCAACGTATGGAACTAAAATGCCAAGAGCAAATATAGAATTTATAAAAAACTCTTTTATCCCACTACCTTCTTTAGAGGAACAATTAAGAATCGTAGAATTCATACAAAATAAAGTGAAAAGTATAGATGAATTATTAAACTTAAAGAACAGCTATATTGTGCAGCTAGAACAATATAAAAAATCATTAATTTATGAATATGTAACTGGAAAAAAAGAAGTAAGGTAGGTGAGGAAATGTGCATATTGTTAAATCAAGAATTATGAATGATTTTATAGAACCAAATAGAATACAATATTCTATCCCTGTCTACCAAAGAAATTACGAATGGTCAAAAGAACAATGCATCAAATTATTTGAAGACATCGTCCTTGCATACAAAAAAGAAAAGCCACATTTCTGTGGATCAATAGTTTATTCTAGCATCGATTTAGGAAAAAAGATTAGTAATTATGTTGTTATTGATGGCCAACAACGTATGACTACTATTTATCTTTTAATTAAAGCACTATTAGATTGTGCAGTAGAAGATGCTGAAAAAGATACATTAAAAAAGGTCTTATTTAATGAAGACAAATTCAAAAAATATGATATAGATGATTCAACAAAATTAAAATTAAAACCTGTTAAAGATGATAATAAACAGTTGTTATTATTGATGGAAAATAAGTATGATCAAATCAAGAAAGATACAGGTATCTGGAATAATTATGAATTATTTAAATCACTAATTGCTAATGAATTAGAGAATGGTCTTTCAGTTGGTGAAATTTATGAAGGTATAGAATGGTTAACTGTAGCTGATATACGTTTAGAAGGTGATGATCAACCGCAAGAAATCTTTGAACGTATCAATTCAACAGGTGTACCTCTATCTTTATCTGATAAAATTAGGAACTTTATATTGATGGTGGATTCTGATCAAGAGAGATTATATGAAGATTATTGGATTCAAATTGAAGAAGATATTCAAAGAGATCAAATGAATGGTTACTTTTTAACTTATTTAAATTTAAAAATGGATGGGTTTCCTAGAGAAGATGAGGCTTATGATTCATTTAAAGAACTATTCTTTAATAAAAAATATACTAATGAAACAATGTTAAAAGAATTAGTTTATTATGCTAAATTCTATAGCACCTTCCTATATGGAAATAGTAAGTATTCAAATGAGATTAATGATTATTTAGAAGCTTTAAGAAAACTAAAACAAACTACAATGTTTGTATTCTTATTATACGTATTTGATGATTTTGAAAATGGAATTCTTAATGAGAAAGAATTACTGAAAGTACTTCAATTCTTACAAAATTATGGTATTAGAAGAATTGTATGTGAAGTCAATTCAAACTCTTTACGTGGATTATATAAGACATTATATACACGTGTTTATTCAAATGAAGATAATAAAAATCACTATTATGATGCATTGATATCATTCTTTAAACAATTAACAAGTCGAGATGCCTTAATTGACGATGCTACATATATTAGTGCATTAAAAACTAATAATTTATATAGAAAAAATGCGCTATGTAAATTCTTATTAACTGCAATAGAAAACCAAGGAAAAGAAAAATTGATTACATCAAATCTTACAATTGAGCATATCATGCCACAAAATAAGAACTTATCTACTTCTTGGCAAGAAATGTTGGGAGACAATTGGCAAAATGTACACGAAAAATATATTCATACATTAGGTAACTTAACATTGACTGGATACAATTCTGAATTAGGGGATAAGCCATTCTTAACTAAAAAACAAATGCTAGAAGATGCAGAAACTAAAATTGTTAAATTATATTCAGATGTTAAGAGTACTGAAGTCTGGGATGAAGAGCATATCAAGTCTCGAGCTGATAGATTAGTCAAAGAGATACTTGCATTATTTCCTATAGAAGAGCCTAAGAACTTAATATTATTTAAGGATATACGCTTTAATGAATATACATGTGAAAACCCGGAAAATGCACATTTTAAATATCCAAATTATTATGTATTTTGTGGGGAAAGAGTTATAGTTAATAACTATTCTGATATGTTAAAGTCAGTGGTTACAAAATTCTATAATCTTAATCCAAGTATTATCAAACAAATGGCAAGAAATAATACTACTATGGGAAGCTGGTCAAAAGTCGTGTTGTTCTCTTATGATAAAGAAAAAATTAAATATGACTATATGATTCCAGGTACTAATATTTATCAAAATACTGGGTTTAATTCTTGGTACAGTATTCAATTTATTAAAGCTTTAATTGAGCAATTTGACTTAGAATATGATGATTTTGTATATAGCGCAAGATCCACAAATAAGGAGGATAATCAAAATGAAAACTAATGAATATCAATTTGAGACAGATATAGAAGCTTCCTTCTTATCAAGTGAAGGAGGATATAAAACAGGTAAAGATGTATATAATCCTAAATTAGGTGTATATCTTAATACTTTAATAACCTTCATTAAATCGACTCAAGAACAATCTTGGAAAAGATTTGAAAATGCAAATAAGATTGAAACTGAAAAGAAATTTGTTCAAGCACTTAATAATGCATGTGATCGAGATGGATTAATCTATGTATTAAGACATGGATTTAAAAGCAGAGGTATTACATTTAAACTATGTTATTTTAAACCTGAATCAACTTTAAATCAGACAGCAACTAACTTGTATAATCAAAACATTGTTGAGTGCTATAGACAATGGCATTATTCAGAAATGAATAATAATTCTGTTGATATGGTTCTAGTTCTAAATGGTATTCCTGTATTTGCTTTTGAATTAAAGAATGAATATACTGGACAAACTGTTGACAATGCTAAATCTCAATGGATGTATGATAGAAATCCAAGAGAAATATGCTTCCAATTTAATAAAAGAATTCTAGCCTATTTTGCAGTTGATCATGAAGAAGTATGGATGACAACTAAATTAGCAGGTAAAGATACGTACTTCTTGCCATTTAACCAAGGTTCAAATGGTGCTGGGAATGATGGTGGAAAAGGAAATCCTGCTAATCCTGATGGATATCCAACAGCATATTTATGGGAATATGTATTCCAAAAGGATTCTATGATGGATATTATTCAAAAATTCATCCATTTACAAGTAAAAGAAGAAAAGAAAATTCAAGATGATGGTGAAATTAAAGCAACTAAGAAAGAAACTTTAATCTTCCCTAGATATCATCAATTAGATGTTGTTAGAAAGCTGATTGCTGATGTTTCATATAATGGTGCAGGTCAAAATTACTTGATCCAACATAGTGCTGGATCTGGTAAATCTAATTCAATTGCATGGACAGCATATCGATTAGCCTCATTACATGACATTGATAATAATGCAATCTTTAGTTCTGTAATTGTTGTGACAGATAGAACAGTATTAGATACTCAATTACAAGAAACTATTGCAGGTTTTGATCATACAGTAGGTGCTGTAACAACTATTGGAAATGATAAGAATTCACAAGATTTGAAAAACGCAATTAATGATGGTGACAGAATTATTGTAACCACATTACAAAAGTTCCCTGTTATCTATAGTGAAGTAGATAGTGCTAAAGGAAGAAATTACGCAATTATCGTTGATGAAGCTCATTCTTCTCAAACTGGATCTTCAGCATTAAAACTTAAGGCTGCTTTAGCAGATACTGAGGAAGCATTAAGAGAATATGCAGAAATCGAAGGGATTGCTGAAGATGAAGTTGATAAAACTGATGTTTTAGTTCAAGAAATGTTAGTTCACGGTAAGCATAAGAATTTATCGTTCTTTGCTTTTACAGCTACACCTAAAGGAACAACATTAGAAATGTTTGGAACACAATGGCAAGATGGTACATATCATCCATTCCATGTATATAGTATGAAGCAAGCCATTCAAGAAGGATTTATTCTTGATGTACTTCAAAACTATATGACATATAAAACATATTATAAAATTGCTAAAACTATTGATGAAAACCCAGATGTTCCTTCATCAAGAACAGCAAAATTTATAAAACAATATAAAAATCTACATCCTTATAATATTTCTCAAAAGTCAGCAATTATTGTTGAAACATATAGAAATACAACTAAGGGAAAAATAAATGGTAAAGGAAAAATGATGGTTGTTACATCATCAAGATTAGCTGCAGTCCGTTATTATCATGAAGTAAAACGTTATATCCAAGAAAAAGGATATGATGACGTTGAAATTTTAGCAGCATTCTCAGGAACAATTAAAGATGGTGAAGTGGAATATACTGAATCATCTATTAATGTAAGAAAAGATGGTTCAAGAATATCAGAAACTCAAACAAAAGCTGAATTCCATGAAGACTTTAACGTGTTGATCGTTGCTGAAAAGTATCAAACAGGATTTGATGAACCATTACTTCATACAATGATTGTTGATAAAAAACTTAAAAATGTTAAAGCAGTACAAACTTTATCAAGACTTAATAGAACGTGTCCTGGTAAGGATGACACTTTCATCTTGGACTTTGTAAATGAAAAAGAAGATATTATCGATGCTTTCCAACCTTTCTATCAAGAAACATCATTAGAAAGTGAAGTAAACACAGATTTAATTTATCAAACTCAAAAAGAATTGAGAGATTACAAAGTTTATGATGACACAGATATTAAATCATTCATTAGTGTTTATAAGAAATCAACCAAACAAGATGCAAAGCAATTAGGTAGAATTACTAGTGCATTAAAACCAGTAGCTGATAGATACAATCTTCTAGAACAAAATGATCGTTATCAATTTAGAAGAAAAGTTAGAAGTTTAGCAAAATGGTATGGCTACGTTGCTCAAGTAGTGCGTATGTTTGATCAAGAATTACATGAAGAATACTTGTTTTGTAGATATTTGGCTAGTCTATTACCAGTTGATAAAATTGATTTCTTTGATTTAGAAGGCAAAGTGAAGCTTGAATATTATAAACTATCAGAGACATTTAGAGGGTCAATTCAATTAGATGAAGTTGATGGGGTGTATGAACCTTCAAAAGAAAAAGGTGCTAAGGGATTAGATGAGAAGAAACCATTAGATGAAATAATCGAAAAAATTAATGAGCGTTATAAAGGTGATTTTAAGGAATCTGATAAAGTATTGATTAACGCTTTATTGCCAAAACTGATTGGTGATAATAAGTTAAAGAATATGGCTAAAACTTCAGATCCAAAAATCTTTAAGGAAAGTATTTTCCCTAAAGCATTTAGTGATGTTGCGATGGAAGGGTATATGGAATCACAAGAATCTTATTCGTCATTATTCGAAGATAAGAGCAAATTTGATTTCATAATGGCGGTAATGGCAGAACTATTCTTTAGGGAAATTAAGAAGAAATAAAAGGAGGATTTATATTGTCAGTCAATAGTTATTTAAATGATTTAGCTAGCAAATTGGTGTTAGATGATTATGAAAAAGATAGCATTTCAAAATCTATAAATACATTACAGGATAGAGCATGGAAGTATTTCTCTGGTTTGAAAGATGTTAAAATTTTTGGATCTTATGTTAGACGTACAATTCTACCTAGAAAAATAGATGAAAATTCTGATATAGATGTTATGCTAATATTTGATAATTCAGAAAGCTATAAGCCGCAAAGCTTTTTAAATAGAATAAAAAACTTTGTCGAACAATACTACTCGAGATCGGAAATTTATCAATCTAGTCCAACTATCGTTTTAGAACTAAATCATATTAAGTTTGAAATAACACCAGCTTATGTTGATTATGGATGTTGTTATATACCTGATGGTCCATCTAACTGGAAATATACCAATCCAGATGGTTTTCATGACGAATTATTAGAATGTAATAAGAATAATAGTTATAAGATTAAACCAATTATCAGACTTATCAAATATTGGAATATTGAAAAGAATAATCGCGACTTAGAATCCTTTATGCTAGAGAAGAAAATATCAGGAGAAATGAAGTATTCATATTTTTCATGTACAACATATTCAGATTACGCAATAAAGGCTTTAGAAGTAATAAAATATGACACAGATTATCAGAAAATAAATAAAGCAATCGATACAATAAAAGAAGCCTTATATTACGAACAAAACGATATGCCTTATACCGCTTTGGGGAAGATAAAAGAAGTTTTTCCGGGGTGCTAGATGAAAAAAGTGGATCCAGAAGATATCCTATATAAGAAGGCTTCAAAATTAGATATCATTTGCAAATTTTTGTTTATTGTGAATGTACTTATTTCGTTTATACTGTTTATTTATGAGATGGAGTTTATGTTTACAATAGAAATAATCATTGCTTTGGTTTATTTACTATTCAAGATTTTAAATGATCATTATTTTTGGTATGAAGCTGAGAAAGAAAGAAGAAAAGATAACATCTCTAATGGCTTTAATGTGGAAATAAGCGAGGAAAAGACGGAAGGGTATTATAATAATAAATTTGAACCATCCTTTAAAAAATATGTCGCTAATGTTTTTGAAAGTAATTATTTTTCTAGAGAAATTTCAAAAAGAATGATTATTTACGCAGCATTTAAATGTCTATTTGTATTAGTTATCTTTATCATAGCAGCGTTATCTTATTTATCAAATAATATAGTGCTAGCTATTGTACAAGTATTATTCTCAGCTGAAGTTATCGAGGAAGCAATCTCGATTATTTGTTATTATTTTAAAATTAATAGCTTATATGAAAAAGCAAGAAATGAATTAGTTACTGTTGGTATAGTTACTAAAAATCAGTATGTTTGGTTATTTGAGTATTGTATGGAGTATGAAAACATCAAATCATACTATAAGGTTAGATTAGATACAAAAATCTATGATAAGTTAAACGAAGAATTATCAAATAATTGGAGTAAAATAGAAAAACAAATTAAATTTGATGCAAATTAAAAATAGAATTATGAACTTTTATGCATTTTAAGTCACAAAAATATGCTTTAAGCTTACCAACTGTCATAACAAGTGATGATATTGTATAATAATACTTCATTTTGTTAATGGCAGGGTAGTAGTTAGAAGAAATAGAATTAATTCTAATGCACCTGTTTATTGAAAAGGTGCGTGGGATTGGTGAGGGTTTCTTCTAATATATATGTAAAACCGAATATAATTGAAAAAGTGACAAAAGTGATTAATAATCGTAAGCGTCAAATGGTGAGCGCTAGTTTACAATAAAATAATTTAATACAATAT
>OLOD01000393.1_pt1 | contig 35108 bp, 20 predicted proteins | sample 1671921 | NCBI WGS metagenome assembly OLOD01 (sample SAMEA3136626, study PRJEB25190) | human gut metagenome | biome: human gut; feature: human-associated habitat; material: faeces | place: Austria | collected 2013
GGCGGCTGAAAAAAGGGCCGCCCCGCCAATCCAGACGAGGCAGGCCATTAAAATCAAATTTACCTTAGATAACATGACCTATTGTGAGTCAGTGACTAAAAAATGGTATGATGTTAGATATTGGTTTGGAAAAAGTGCGATTAGAGTTTAACTGTTTTCGCAGTCCCGTTATAGGCCACTTCCACACCTTTGTTTTCACGTCCATAACCGACCGGATGGTCTTTTGAAACCTTTATAATGTTGAATCGACGGTTACGGAGCATACCGGGATACTGACCTGCGCGTTCCCCGATTGTCAGAGTCTGCTTTTCGTCATTCCACTTGAACGGTATGACTGCGTAATTGCCTTTTTCATAGTTATAGTTGACGTTTTCATCTTCATAGAGGACGAATTCACCGTTTTCTCCTGCATAGACATACAAATTGATTATGTCGGCCGGTTTTTCATCGCTCCACTGCATTGCCGGGCCGAAAGGAATGATTGAGCCGGAACGCACGTAGAGGGGGATACGTTCGTAGGGCGCTGCTACGCTAAGGCGCTGGCCTCCGTTGATTTCCTTGCCGGTATAGAAGTCATACCAGTCAGAACCTGCCGGGAAATATACTTCGCGTGAAGTTGCACCATAGTTGTAGACCGGGGCTACGAGGAAGGCAGGACCAAACATGTATTGGTCTCCGATGGAGCGCGTAGCCTTGTCGGCTGTGAAATCCATAACCATCGGGCGCATGATAGTGTAGTCATTAAAGTGGGTCATTCCTGCGAGTGAATACAGATAGGGCATCATGTCATAACGCAGGTTGGTGTAGTAGACCACAGACTTATAGGCAGGATGATTCTCAGGGGCGATGTTGAAGATTTCGCGGTAAGGCCATTGTCCGTGTGCGCGGAACATCGGTGCGAACGCTCCGAACTGATACCAGCGAGTGTTGAGTTCGCGCCATTCCTTCATGTCGGGAGTCTCCTTGCCTGTCTTGAGATATTCTTTTGCGGCTGCTACGTAACGGTCCTCGACACAGAATCCGCCGATGTCCATGCTCCACCAAGGAATTCCGGATGCCGCGAAATTAAGACCGGCTGAAATCTGTGCTTTCATGTCTTCCCAGCGGGTAGCTATGTCGCCGCTCCATGTCGCTGTCGAGTAGCGCTGCTGTCCTGCAAAACCAGAGCGGGTAAGGAGGAAAACACGGTCGTCGTTAGTCTCGCGCTGTCCGTCGTAGATGGCTTCGGCGTTCATGAGACCGTAAGCGTTGAAATATTTTGTTGACGGTCCAAGTGCGGTCGGGGTTATGAGGTCTTTGCGATACTGAAGGTCGGTGCAGTCACGGATGTTTGGCTCTGAAGCGTCCATCCACCATGCGTCGATTCCTAAGGGCACATAATGGTCTTTCATCTGATTCCAGAACAGTTTGCGTGCGTCAGGATCGTAGGCATCATAGAATGAGCTGAGATAGCCCGGGCCGACCCAGTCCTTGATGCTGTCCTGAACAGGGAGTTTATACATCCATCCGTTCTTGTCGAATTCCTTGTAGTGTTCGGTTGTCACGTAGAATTTCGGCCATACGGAAATCATCACGTGTCCGTGCATGTCGTGAATAGAATCAACCATGCCTTTCGGATCAGGGAAACGGTCGCGGTCAAACTCATGGCTTCCCCATGAATCCTGCTTCCAGTGCAGCCAGTCGATGACAATATTATCGATAGGTATGTTGCGTTTGCGGAATTCTGCGAGAGTGGAGAGCACCTCTTCCTGTGTGTTGTATTTTTCACGGCTTTGCCAGTAGCCCATCACCCATTTGGCCATGATGGGGGCTTTGCCTGTGAGGGTACGGTAGCCGCTTATAACGTCGTCCATATCCTCTCCGTATATGAAGTAGTAGTCAATCTGGTCTTGCATCTCACCCCACCAGCTCATGTCGAGCTGTTCTTTGTCGTCGACAGGAGAATAGACGCGCAGACCGCAATAGGCAACAGCGCCATTTGGTTTCCATTCGATTTTCAGAGGCACGCGTTTGTCTTTTTCAAGATTGACGGAAAATTTATAGGAATTGGGATTCCATGCCGTGCGCCAGCGTTCAGGCACGACTTCTTTACCGTCGACAAAGACAGATATGTAGCCTGAATAATAGAGTATAAATTTGAATTCACCGCTTTCCGACGGCTCGATTTCACCTTCATAGGTCACATGTGATCCATAGTAGTTGAAATCCTGCGGTAGATTTACCACATGTTTCAGTTCCTTTCGGATGAGATGCTCGAAATAAATTGAGTCTTCACGATGTACAATGGTCTGCTCTTCCGCTTTAGCAGGCACATATGTGCCTGTAAGCGCTCCTTCCTTTCCATCTTTGTCATAGAGCTTGAACACCTGTCCGAGCTGTTTATAGGGGGCAGGATTGCCAAAACGGCAGAGCGAATAGCTGTCCCAAAGGATACCATAATTGTCGGTGGAGACGACAAACGGAACAGAAACTTTCGTATTGTACTGGAAAAGTTCTTCGTTCAATCCTTTATAGTTGAACTCGTCGCTCTGATGCTGTCCGAGGCCATAGATGCCTTCTTCGTCGTTGAGCGATTCAAAAACCTGACGGACGGTGTAGCCTTTTGTCCCTTCGACTTCGATTGGTGAGAATGAGCGGCCGCCTTCGGCTTCCGAAACAATCAGCTTGCCGTTTCTGTCATAGAATTTAACGTCGCCGGTTGAAAGAGACACTGTGGCTGTAACCGCAGAAGTGATGACAGAGACGGTCGAGTCAGTTTCCGAGACAGTATATTCTGTGTTCTCTTTTTGCGGTACGGTTACAAGGCTGTTGTCGGGTGCGAATTTTTTATCAGGGGTTGCCGAGACACGGATAATCTTGTCATCCATGACCTGCAGACGGACTTTTCTGACTGAATTTTCACCTGTCGGTGTGACGTTGACGGTTATTCCATGCTCCGATTTCTCATATTTTCCCGGATTACAGGCCATAGATATGACTCCGGCGAGAATCGAGGCTGATAAAACTTTTAGTTTCATAGGCTGGGAGTAGGTAGATGTTTTAAGGTGATGAGGGTGTTTTCGAATGATGCAAAGATATGAATAACTCGTCTTTAAAAGCTGAAATTATGTTGACGCAGCAGGTGGTAAATGATTTACGGATGGTCGTAATGTTAATTTATACGGAATAATTTGTTGCTTTGCTTTCCTGATTTTGGTAAACAGAGGGCAAAACGCCAAATTCTTCCTTGAAATATTTGCTAAAATATTTCGGGTTGTTATATCCTAACTGGAACGCGATTTCCGATACGTTCAGCTGGCTTTCACGCAACATCTGTGCGCCTCGTTTTAGGCGGATAAGTCTGATGAATTCTATCGGAGTCTTTCCGGTTGTCGCTTTTAGCTTTTTGTAGAGGTGTACGCGGCTCATTCCAAGATGGGCGCTGAGTTCTTCGACGGAAAGGTCAGTGCGCTTGATGTTGGTGACGACATATTTGACTGCTTTTTCAACCATTTTTTCATCAAGAGGTGTTATCTTGATCGTATCAGGCTCAGGATTGATAAGTGACTGCCCGTTTTTGCGTGTGAGATTGACCAGCTTTTTCATTTTAATGAGCAGCAGGTCAGTGTTGAATGGTTTTGTGATATAGTCATCAGCACCGATTGTCAGTCCTTCGAACTTTGAATCCATGTCGTGTTTGGCCGTAAGTATGATTACGGGTATGGAGTTTAAGGAACTGTCGGCTTTGATGCGTCGGCAAAGTTCCATCCCATCAATTCCCGGCATCATCAGATCAGTGAGGATGATAGCCGGACGTATGGACGAAAGAAGTTTCAGGGCTGATTCACCGTCGTTTGATGTAATGACATGGAATTCGGAACTAAGGCCGTCGCGCAGAAATTCAATCATATCGTGGCTGTCGTCGACAATCAGGGCTGTCGGCTTCTCGGTAGAGTCAATGAATGTGGTTGGAGATTCTACAGGCGTTTCTTCAACATTTGAATCAGTGTCGGTGATTTCTTCGGGTGAACTTACGGTCTCTGCTATTGCCGGAATCGCATTTGAGGCTATCTGAGGTTTGATTATCGGTAGTTCGATGGTGAATATACTGCCTCCTCCGGGATTGTCGCTGACAGAGATTGAACCTTCATGGAGTTTGACATATTCGCTTACCATGCTCAGTCCTATGCCGTTGCCGGTCATTGAACTGTCGGCCGGAGTGTTGTTTGTCTGGAAGAAGCGTTCAAATATATGTTCCTTGTCGTCATCGCTGATGCCTGTTCCGGTGTCTGACACGCGTATGGCGATTGCCGACGAGTGTGTTGTCAGGCTCACTGTCACCGTTCCTCCTTCTGGTGTGAATTTGAATGCGTTTGAAAGCAGGTTCATGATGGCTTTGTTGAGTTTGTCCTCGTCAAACATCATGTTGAGCTCCTGACGGTCGGAATTGAATTTGAGGCTTATGTTCTTTCGTTCGGACATCCCGGCAAACGCGTGGCAGACGTTTCGGACAAAACCGACAATTTCCCCTTCCGAAAGGTGAAGTGTCAGACCAGCCACCTCATTCTTTCTGAAGTCAAGCAGCTGGTTGACGAGATTAAGCAGCCTCATGGCGTTGTTGCGCATGAGATTGAGTCTGCGGCGCTGCACTTCGTCGGTGGTTTCCTTTATCATGTTTTCAAGAGGGGAGACTATAAGAGTCAGCGGTGTACGTAGCTCATGGCTTACGTTTGTGTAGAATTTAAATTTCAACTGGTTGATTTCCTCCTGTTTCTGCATGGCATCCTGTTTGCGTTTCTCGTTGAAACGACGGCGCTCGCGCTGACGGATGACACGATATGTAAGGTAGATGCACAGGATTCCCAATGCTATGTAGATTGCTTTTGCCCAGCCCGTAAGCCAGAACGGCGGATGGACCACTATGGCCATCTCGGCAGTCTTGGCGCTTTCGTAACCGTCGCTGTTGACAGCTTTGACCAGAAGGCGATAGTTACCCGGTGCAAGGTTTGTGAAACCGGCATGGTTAGAGCCCGGAGGGGTTGCAAGCCACTCTTTGTCAAGACCTTCAAGCATATAATAAAAGGTTGTCTTTTCCGGATGCACATAGCTGTCGGTTGCAAAATAGACTGTAAACGATGAGTGCTCAGGCCATAAATCAAGCTGACCTCCGTGATTGGGTGAAGACTCCAGCAGGACGTGTCCTTTGATTTTCTCACCGATACGGACATCTTTAGCTCCGGCATATATGTCGGAAAACATTACATTCGGGAGGTTGCGGTTATGTGGAATCTTGTCAGGGAAGTAGCCGTTTATGCCATACAGACCTCCCACAAGCATCTCGCCTGACGGAAGCATGGCAAACGATCGCTGGTTAAAGTCGCATTCCGGGAGTCCGTCGCTCGCATCGTAGCGGTGGAAAGTGTAGCTGAAGTCTCCGTTTTTATCGTCGAACTTTACAGAGAAGCTGATAAGATTGCCACCTTCGGCCACCCATATATTGCCGTTTTTATCCTCTTGGATTCCGAGAATCAGAGTTGAATTCGAGTTTCGGCGGTCAAGTGTCAGTGTGACAAGTCTGTCGCGCTGCGGGTCATAGACTTTCAGCCCGCGTGATGTGGCAATCCATACAAGCCCCCGCGAGTCAATTGACATATCGCTGATATTCACGCCGTCGAGCGGTTTTATTGACGAGAATTCACCTGAAGAGGCTTTGAATAATGTCACGCCGAGGGATGTGCCTATATAATAGGTGTCTTTATTGTCTTTTTCGATTGAGACTACATAGTCCGAACATAATCCTGAATTTTTAGAATTGTATCCGGTGACCTTAAGCGTCGACGGATCGAAAACGAAAATGCCTGCTCCGAGTGTGCCGACGATGATTTTGTCACCGTCTCCCTTGGCGAGCGCCCAGCAATAAGAGTTGTCAAGGGCGGAATTTGTGACAATGGGTTCTATCTTCCCGTTTCTATAGCGTTTAAGGCCACGGTTAAATGAGCCGATATAAAGAGAGCCGTCGGGAGATTCGAGCAGTGACGTGACGGCTTCCTGTAGCTGTCCGTTGCCGACTTTAATTGTGTTACGTTGGTCTGTCGCGGGATTCCATCTGATAAGACCTGCAGCGTCTGTGCCTACCCATACAGTCTGGCCGTCACTTGAAGGAAGTATACAGTTGACATCATTGAATGGATAGAGGCTGAACTTGCGGGTGCTTTGATGATGGTAGTAAAGCCCTTTTTTGTAAGTCCCTATCCAGACGATGCCGCTGTTGTCCTCATAGATTGATGTGACGGTATTTATGTCTTCCTGCGAAGGTTCAGAAGTAATTTTTTTGAAACTTATGCCATCGTTTGACTTGACTATCTGTTCAAGTCCCTGATGGTCGCGTCCTAACCACAGATTGCCTGAACGATCCTGCTCAAGAATCTTTACAAACCGCCTGTGGTCCATCGGAGGGAGCATGTCGTTGAGCCATTTTCCGTCGGTCATGTCATACAGCCAGAGTCTTTCATTGCTGAAAATCCATCCGAGTCTGTCACGGTCATAGACAAAGGTGAATACATAGGTGTTTCCTTTGCCAAGTTCGTTTGCAATGAAAGGGTCTGAACGGACTACCTTAAGGTCTACAGGGTCGATGATTTTCAACACTCCGTTGTTGTCGAGTGTCACTATTCCGTCCGGTGTACTTTCTATATCGGTGAGCTGGACAGTTTTAAAACTGTCGTCCTTGACCATCTCGGCATTCCTGAAATCCGGGCTTACGCGATAGAGTCCTTGGCCTTGGATGTGTAGCCATATTGATTTTGTCGAGTCTATATGCAGTAGCGCCGGGGTTCCGGTGATACCGCTTGTCCTGAGAATGCCGGAGATATCAGTGGTCATAATATCAGTCGACGGGTCGTATACTGAATATTTCGACCCTGAAAAAATCCAAAGTCTGCCTTCTGAGTCTTCCTGAATTCCCTCGATGCTGTTATCGAAGGTGTCTTTATTTTCGGCTGATTCAGGCTCGTAGTTTTTAAATGTATAACCGTCATATCTGTAGAGCCCTGATGAAGTCCCTATCCAAAGGAAGCCGTCAGAGTCTCTGAATATGGAGTTTATTTTGTTGTTTGACAGATGATTGATTGTATTAAGATGGTTAAGGTAAAGCCCTTCCGCCGACATAACGAGCGAAATTATAACCATCATGATAAAGGATGAGAATCGCATGGCGTTAACATTTAAGGTGGTTTGTATAGTACAAAGTAAAGCATTGTCCGTTGATTGTGCAACAATTTATCTTTTTATCTTGTGATTAACAAATAAAATTTTGATGTATAGCTCTGATTATTAGTGTGTAAATATTTCCGCTGAAAACAATTAAATCTTCTAAATGAAACAAAACCGCCCCTCACCGGCTATTTTTACGACATATATATTACGCGAGAAGTTAGAGCTTGATTCGAAACAAATATTTACATTTGCTCACTTTTATTTCGATTGTGGTCATTCAGAACCAAATCTAATCTGCGAACTGTTCCGGTCGTCCATCCGGCCTTCTTACCTTCCGTGAAAAAATAACATTCACACATCAGAATCATCAGGAAATCTATCAACCAAATACTAAAACCTAAAAACTAAATCTATCTATCAATGGGAAAGAATCTAATGGAACGATGCACACGTTTGCGTCTATTCCGCACGGCGTTGTTTGCCTTCCTCCTCATCACGGGAATGGCGACAGTTTCCGCTGCCCCGCTGACTGTATCGGGTACAGTCACACAAGCCTCCGACGGAGAGCCGCTGATAGGCGTAAGCGTACTTATCAAGGGCACGTCACAGGGTACTATGACCGACATAGACGGCAATTATACCCTTAAAGCCGACGACGGTGCGACGCTTGTCTTTTCGTATGTCGGCTATACGACCCGCGAAATAAAAGTCACATCTGACCGTATGGACGTCGCTCTCGTCGAAAATGCAGAAGTGCTTGACGAAGTTGTTGTCGTCGGCTACGGTGTTCAGAAAAAGAAACTTGTGACAGGTGCGACCGCTCAGATAAAGGGCGAGGAAATAGCCAAACTCAACACCACTTCTCCTCTTCAGGCCATGCAGGGACAGCTCCCCGGTGTGAACATCTCATCTACTTCCGGTCAGCCCGGTGAAAGTATGAAAGTGACTATCCGCGGTCTCGGTACAATCGGTAATGCCTCTCCGCTTTACCTCATTGACGGTGTCGGCGGTGACATCTCCACTCTTAATCCCGCTGATATTGAAAGTATTGACGTTTTGAAGGACGCGGCATCAGCTGCAATCTATGGTGCACAGGCTGCCAACGGCGTAGTGCTTATCACAACCAAACAGGGCAAGGAAGGGAAAGCCCGCATCACTTTCGACGGCTATTACGGATGGCAGAGCGCTCCACGCAAAATGAAGATGCTCAATGCTCAGGAATATATGATGATCATGGATGAGCAGAACATCAACAGCGGTCTTGCACCCTATGACTGGAGCTCGCTCAAATCAATCTGGCGGACAAACGAAGCCGGCGAGCGTCTCGGGACTTATGACACCGACTGGATTGACTCTATGTTCCATGACAATGCAACTACTCAGAGCTACACCATCGGAGTTACAGGCGGTTCGGCCACATCGACCTATGCTCTTTCACTCGGCTATATAAATCAGGAAGGTATTGTAGGCGGTCCGAAAGTGTCGAACTACAGCCGTTACAACTTCCGTATCAATTCTGACCACAAACTGCTCGGCAATCTCCTTACTGTCGGCGAGCAGGTTTCATTCATCTATCGCAAAAGCAATGGTATCGAAGTCGGAAATCCTTACAGCAACACTCTCCGAGGTGCATTCGGAACAAGCCCTCTTGCTCCTATCTATAGCGACGGAATTCCAATGTATAATGGAGTTGAAATCAACGATGGCAAATATAATGATACTACCGGCAGCGACTGGAACCAGAACGATGGTAACCCCTACGGAGCGATGATGACCCTCCATCGCCGCAGCGTCAACGCCACATTCAACGGCAATGTATATGCACAGCTCGAACCCATCAAGAACCTCCGCATACGCACTGTATTCGGCGCTGTCTACGGTGCAAGCGAATGGCGCAGCTTTACTCCGTTAGTTCACTGGACATCCCAGAGCAGTGCTCCCGAAACAAGAGTGAGCCAGAACACCAATCACTCTCTCGGCATGACATGGACCAATACAGCATCCTATAATTTTGACATCGCTGACCATTCATTCGATGTGCTTGTCGGTATGGAAAGCTACCGCTATAGCGGCAATGAACTTTCTGCCGGACAGGGCAAGCTCAAAGAAGGTTTCGATGACTGGGAACATGCATGGGTTTCAAACGGTACAGGTTCAATCATCGGCGAAAATGGAGTCAGCCTCAGTGGCAAGCCTCATGACGAGGCCCGCTCTGTCAGCTATTTCGGACGTATCGGATGGAACTGGAAGGAGAAATACATGATTAACGCGACTGTACGCCGCGATGGTTCTTCGCGTTTTGCCAGCGGACATCGTTTCGGCACTTTCCCCTCTGTCTCCGCAGGCTGGAATATCTCTAACGAGAATTTCATGGAGTCAGCACGCACATGGCTTGATTTCCTCAAAATCCGTGCAAGCTGGGGTCGTGTAGGTAATCAGAATGTCGACAATTACCAGTATCTCGCTCCTATCAAGACCTCAAGCACAGGCTACTACTTCGGCCAATACATCGGACCGAACGGCCAGCTCACCAACTACGCTCCCGTCCTCGCTGAGAACTGGGGTGCGTATCCATCGCGTCTTGGAAATCTCGACCTGACTTGGGAGACCTCCGAACAGACCGACTTAGGTTTCGACGCCCGTCTGTTTAACAGCCGTCTCGCTGTGAATTTTGACTACTATATCAAGACAAACAAAGACTGGCTCGTAAAAGCTCCTGTGCTTGCAACGGCCGGTACGGACGCACCCTTCATCAACGGAGGTAGCGTGAAGAATACAGGAGTCGAGCTTTCGCTCACATGGAACGATGTGATCGGCAAGGATTTCTCCTACAGCATCGGTGTCAATGGCGCATATAATAAGAATAAGGTAGGCGAGATTCCAAATGAGGACGGTATCATACATGGCGAGACCGGTATGCTGTTCAATAACTCTCCTGAATTCTATCGTGCTGAAAACGGTAAGCCTATCGGTTACTTCTGGGGATATAAGACAGCCGGTATTTTCCAGAACCAGCAACAGATTGACGACTGGATCAAGGCCGGCAACGGTATTCTTCAGACCGATGTTCAACCCGGTGATGTTATCTATGTCGACGTTGACCATAATGGAGTGATTGATGCCAATGATAAGGTTAATCTTGGCAACGGTATGCCTAAATTCACTTTCGGCATCAACCTAAATCTCTATTATAAGAATTTCGATTTCGGAGTTGTGGCCAATGGCGCAGCCGGATTTGACATCGTGCAGAGCTATCGTTCGTGGGATGCCATGCAGTCAAACTATACCACACGCATCCTTGACCGATGGACAGGCGAGGGCACATCCAACAAGATTCCGCGCGTGACAAACCAGAACATCAACTGGCAGTTCTCTGATCTCTACATGCAGGACGGTGACTATCTGCGTATCTCAAACGTTACACTCGGTTATAATTTCGCTCCTCTGATCAACCAGTCATGGTGCAGCCAATGCCGTCTATATTTCCAGGCACAGAACCTTTTCACATTCACCAAATACGACGGTATGGATCCGGAAATCGGCTATGGTACATCTGATTGGGTGTCAGGTGTCGACCTCGGTTTCTATCCCCGTCCACGCACCTTCCTTTTCGGTGTAAACCTGTCATTCTAAATCTTAATCTCTAAAGTTCATAAAACGATGAATAAATTGACATATAGCGTTTTGACTCTCGGTGTGGCGGCTATGCTCGGCATGACTTCGTGTGCCGACAGCTTCCTCGACGTTTCGTCGAAAACCGAATCAAATACCGATAATTTCTATAAAACTGAAAACGACGCTTGGCGTGCGCTTCTCGGTTGCTATGACGGATGGCGTAACATATCCACCAAGCCCGGCATCGGTTTCTACATTGCCTCCACAGTCATGGGCGATGAAGCTTATGGCGGTACAGGAGTGGGCGACGGCCGTAACCATCAGCTGATTGACCGTTTCGACCTTAACGAATCTCCGAGTGATCTGAATGTCTATTCTCAGGACTGGAAAATCTACTATGCCGGTGTATACAGGTGTAACGAACTGATTACCCGCGATGCCCAGATTGAATGGCGCGACGAGGCTAAGCATAGTCTCTACATGGGTGAGGCTCGTGCATTGCGAGCTCTGCTCTATTTTGACATGGTACGCCTTTGGGGCAATATACCTCTTTTCCTTGAGCCGTCAAGCGAGAACCGTGAGCAGACAGATCCGGCTGAGGTCTATGCCCACATATTTGATGATCTCCGTTTTGCAATCGACAATATTCCCGCTGATGCAAATATATCGGAGAGTGACAACGGACGCATCACGCGCTATGCGGCAGAAGCAATCCTTGCCCGTGCCTATCTCTACTATACAGGTTACTATGGCAAAGAGCCCGGTTTCACTCCTGAAGGAGGCGAGACCATAGGCGCTGTGACCAAGGCTGAAGCTCTTGCAGCGGTTGAAGATGTGATTTCGTCAGGCTATTTTGAGCTTGTCGCTGATTTCAAGAACCTCTGGCCTGCAGCATCTCTTGTACCTAAGCCCGGAGAAAACGGTTGGGATACTGAGGCATCGACCTATGCCGGTGATGCAAATAAGGAAGTAATCCTTGCCCAGAAATTCGTGCCTGTCTATGAATATGGAACAAATGAAGAGCCCGGACCTCAGTATTCAAACCGCTGGCTTGTGATGATGGGTATGCGTTCATCGCTCACAAAAGCTCCCTATCACTATGGATGGGGCGCATGCACGGTGATTCCCTCTTATCTTGAGCGTTTTGAGAACGGAGACACCCGTCTGACTCCTTCTGTGATTGATATTGCAGGTGAGGGTATCAGTTCCCTGCCTGAATTCCAAGGATCATATAACGACTGGCGTGAATATACAGGCTATACAGTGAAAAAATACACGCCTCTTGCCTATGGTAACGGAAATCCCGGAACTAATGCTGACGGTACGGCCGGTTTTCAGGAAGCCAATATCCAGCAGTGGACAATCATGCGCTATGCCGATGTCCTGCTCATGGCGGCGGAACTCGGTTCGGCAAACGCTGCAAACTATATGCACCTTGTCCGCAGCCGTGCCGGCCTCGGAGATATTGCTGTCAGCAAAGACAACATCATGGCTGAGCGTGCGCGCGAGCTCGCTTTTGAAGGAATCCGCTACTGGGATCTTCTCCGTCAGGGCATAGAGGTTGCAGCCGATGCTATCTGTGCTTCTGCCGGAACAGCTTTCGACGGTGGCCGTAAGGTCAATGTCACCTACAACCGAAACAAAATAATCGAATGTAAAGGTCTCAGCCAGATTCCTGAAGATCAGATCACCCTTTCAAACGGTGTGCTGAAGCAGAATGCAGGCTGGAAATAATACCCTGCTGTCTCTGTCATGGAGACAATGGAATGATTTTTTGAATGATTTTGTCTTATAAAACGTTAAATCAAGCGCTTATAGATAATTTAAAATGCCAGACTCCGTTTCATTTAGACCAACGGAATCCTATAGACGCTCAACAAAGATTCATCGCTTTTACGGTATTTAAGACACACAAAGAACATTCCATATACATAAACCAATAAACGAAAATTTCTTTTATCGAAATTTACAAATGAAAAAGCAATTTAACTACTTTCTTTCACTTGCGGTTGCAGGGGGACTGACTGCATTTTTCACGGCGTGTACGCCTGAAAATCATGAGATGCCGGCTGTCACTGTCACACCGGCCGAGCTTGTCGAGGGTATCGCCTTTTCGGTGACCCCCGATGCTAATGATCCTAATACCATCCGTCTCACATCGCTTATGAAGGGTGTGCAGGCATGCTGGGAAACTCCGAGCGGACTTTCGCAGAGTCCTGAAGTGACCCTTGAACTCCCGTTCTCGGGTGAATATACAATTAAGTTCGGTGTCACTACCGGCGCCGGTCTCGTATGGGGCGAACCCTATACATTCGAAGTCACACAGAACAATTTCGAGATGCTTTCCGATGAAATCTGGACCAATCTCGCAGGTGGTGTAGATGAAAACGGCAAGGGCAATCCCAAGGTATGGGTGCCGATGGACAGGGCATATCCTCCCTATCAGTGCACAGCTCCTGTGGCTTACATGAGTCCGGACGACGTAATGAACGACGGCTCTGGCAAAACTGAGCTTCTCATCGGTTCTGCCAACTGGACTCCCAACTGGGATCCCGGTTTCCAGTCATGGCTTATTCCTGCCGATGATCCTTACATGAATTCGGAAATGACACTCAGCCTTGATGCTCAGAAGGGTTGTATCGCAGAAATCAAGCGTGTCGACGGCAATGGTGTCACCGAGAAGACAGGTTCGTTCAACCTGAATGTATCTAACCGCAATCAGCCTACTCTGTCATTCACAGGCTGTGAGATGCTCCATGCCGCATGGGGCGACGGTGTCTGCGACAATTATTTCAGAGACATCAAGATTATCGAATGTACCCCTTATGTGCTTCAGTTTGCCACAATGCGTACAAATTCCGAAGGCCCGTGGTGGATTATCTGGAATTTCGTAGCAAAGGATGTACGCGATGGACTCGTGCAGATTCCGAGTGACGGTCCTGAGCTTGTCGAGACTTTCCCGGTTCAAGCTCCGTCATACACCGATCTTGCTTCAGAACTGTTTACAATTGCCGGCGATGATGCTTCCTACATTGCCACAAAGACCACTTTCCTTCTTGACGAAGAGAAACCATACGATCTTATGTGGTGGAACCCGGCTGTCGGAGCTTGGGAATGGATTGACGGGTACGGTTCTTCATGGGCTCCGGCCTACGATGCAGCCGGCGACTTCGCACTTACTCTCAATAAGTCAGGCAAGGCAGAGCTTGAAAATGTCGAAGGAGGAGCGACCACTACTTTCACCATTCAGGACAATAAGATTGTTTTCGCCGACGAAATCACGCTTCTTACATCAGGCGACGTTACTATAAAGGGTAAAGAGTTCACAGTAATGAAATGTTCGGCTGATGACAACGAGGTTGTCTTTGGTATACCTGTCGAGACAGATGCAAAGGGAGATGTCAATAAATATCTCTGTGCAAGAATGACAATCAAACCAATATCAGGAGGTCAGACCGGACCGCTCGAACTTAAGGTCGACAACTCGAAAATTGACATCTATACCGAGCAGGGCAATCTTCGTCTACAGTTCTACAACCCGTGGGCCGGAAAGGATGACAGCGAATGGCCTGTCGATCCTGCGTCGCTTAAACTTAAGAAGAATCAGAAACTCGTTATTAAGTTCACTGTTAGTGGTGTCGACTGGACTGGTTCGCCAAAGGTTGCTTTATGCTGCAATGAAATGGATGGATATGGCTGGGAACCTGACTGTTTCTCCAATTTCCAAGCACAGGATTTCAACACTACAGGCGAAAATGTCATGAGTATTGTCAACGAGACCGGTTCGACCTTTAATTTCTATGGTATAAGCGCCTTCGTAGCGACTATCCAGTTTGAAGGTTTTGCATCGTCAACCGATATTACTGACGTTGTCGTCAACGTCACTTCTCTTACCATTGAGTAATCTGTGTTCCAAGGGCTGAAATGCTGTCGGTGTGAGGCTTGGCCCTCACACCGGCGTGACGCCCGGTTCGCGGTTAAAAAACACAATAAAAAACAGTAATGAAGACTAAGATATTTTTAATGATGTCGCTGTTCATGGGGTTGACTTTTTCCTCATGTAACGACGATGATGAATATTTCATCAATGAAACCCCGGTTATCACAGAGGATTCCGTGGTTACAGGTTCTGCCGATCCGACAGCAACCACCCTTACGCTACACGGAACGGTCGACGGCCTTCAGAACATGTCGGCCTCGGCATATACTGTCGGCTTCAACTACGGTTATTCGGCTGATGCTCTTACAGAGTCTGTCAGCGGTTCGCTTGCCGATGGTGTCATCACTGCTGAAATAACAGGTCTCACCGATAATACGACTGTCTATTATCAGGCGTTTGTGACTCTACAGCGCAAAGTGACATTCTATGGTGAGGTGAAAAGCATGATTACCACCGACACAAAAGTGACGACAGTTGCTGCTTCCGAGCTTTCCCACTCCAAGGTAACGTTTGGCGGTAGTGTCAGCGGCGCTCCGGCCAATGCTTCTTATGGACTGGTGATATCTTCAAGTTCAGGACCTGAAGCCGTACGTGCCGGTCTGATCGTTCCCGCTGGGGTCAATGCCTCGGATTTTACAGTTACCTATGCAGGTCTCGTTCCTTCTACCACTTATTATTATGCAGCCTACGCCGATCTTGGCAGCGGTATAGTCTATGGTGATGTCCAGCCTTTCACCACTTCATCATATGCCGTTGACATCGACAATGACCTTGTTGATCTCGGCCTTTCGGTGAAATGGGCTAAGTTTAACGTCGGCGCTACTGCTGAAAATGAGTTCGGCGGACGTTTCGGTTATGGTGATGTCTCAGGAGTGAGCAACTCTATCAATCCTGCCGACTACGCTTCGGCTGATATCTACAAGACTGCTTCTGACGTTGCTAACCGTGCGTGGAGTGGGGCAGTGACTCTTCCGACCGCAGCTGATTTTGAAGAATTGTTTGCCCGTTGCTCAAAGGAGTGGGTTGAGGTCGACGGTGTAGGAGGTTATAAGCTTACAGGTCCTAATGGAAATTCGATTTTCCTCCCGGCGGCAGGTTCTCGCACTATAAATACTGTTTCTGAGGATGGCGTGACTGGTATCTATGCCACAGGCTCGATAAATCCGTCTGACAGCCGGTTTGCAGTGTCATTCCGTTTTGATGCTGGCGGCTCAAGCCGCACTTCGACCCCTGTCTATGAAGCACTTTCAGTGCGCCCGGTTTCTACTGCCCGCAATGCTGTTTTCAACAAGGAACTTCTTTGCAAAACATGGGAAATCGACTATAACGACGGTAAAAGTTCTGTGTTCAACGGGCCAGTATGGTTCTATGGCACTGACGATTCATGGCGCACAGTGTCAAACGGCGAGCCTATCGTAGGCGATTCATGGTTGTGGGATGCCGACGCGTCCAATACTTGGGCTTTCGGTGATTGCACAGGCTACATGACTTTCACTGCCGACGGAAAAGTGATTGTGAAAAATCAGAACGGTGATGAGGTGACAGGTTCTTATACGATTGATGAAGCCAATAAGACCATTACTGCAGATGTCGATTTCCTCGCTCCCGATAATTTCGTGTCTCCGATGGTTGAAAACCGCAAGACAGCAATCAAGATTCTTGCGCTTGACAACGATAAGCTTCAGCTTGGTTACTTCCGCGATTCAGAACCTGCCACACTATCGGTCAATATGATTCCGCAGGTCAAGAAATATGGTTTCCCTGTCAATCTTCTCTGTGTGGGTGCTGACTGGAACGGTACTTGGGGCTCGGAAATCGGTAATTTCATGGCCTCTGACCTTGACGGTGTTCATACATCGGTTTACTCCGGATCATGTAATGGCGCTATGGTCTTCACTATTGACGTTGTCGGTCTGCGCAAGGCTTTCCCGAACGCTATTATGTCAATCAAGGACATCCGTTGCGACGGCAAGTCAATCAGATTTGATGCCAACAAATTCTTCTATGGTGACATTGAGGACAACGGTAATTTCCGTATAGAACTGTTCAACATCTGGGGTAAAGGTTCCGATAACGGAATGGTTACTTCTCCTTTCAGTTCTGTCGTGGGTGATAAGGATGATAATTTCAACTTCACATCGACGCTTGAATTTGACTATGTGATTGTCACAGAGCCTAAGTTCACACCGACATGGATTACGATTAATCCCGATTGGGGCGGTGACTGGAGCTATACTCAGGGTGAAAGCTTCAACATTGTTGTCGATGAGAATTCAAAGCTTGCGATTGAGCATCCCTCGTTTGACATTACTCTTGAAAATCCCGCGGTTGACTATTCGGCAGGATCGATAATGACTTTCGCTCAGGTCGATAATCTTTATAAATATTTCCCGCAGACCCATGCTACCCTCGATGCACTTTATCTTGATGGAAATCTTGTGACAGGCTATGATGCTTCCAAGATAATAGATGCACAGGATGGCGACAGTTACCGTCTTGAACTCTGGAATACTTATGGCGCTACAGCTAATGACTGTGCTTTCGGTAATCCGGTTGTAATAAGTGGCATGAATACCATCACCGAACTTGGATTCTCGAAATCGATGCGTGCTCAGTTCACTTTCCACAGTCTGTTCTCGACAATTGAATGGTAAAATTTATCGGATTGAAAATGAAAATACTTAAATCTATTTTTGCATCAATGTTGCTGGTGTCGGTGTGCGGTTTCGCCACCACATCATGCAACGATGATGACGGCTATCCTAATAAGGTTGAATTTTTGTCAGGTGAGTTTGTAGTCAGCAAATCCGCTATGGCTCTTGCAGGCACTCAGCCACAGACGCTGACAATCAAATCGCCTGTCCGCCCTTCGGTCAGTTCAGATGCCGCTTGGATTCATGTCGGAGAGGTCGAACGCTCGGTGTCATCGTCAATCTACACTTGTGTGATATCATGTGACGAGAATTCTGCCTACGATGTCCGTACCGGCTCTCTGACCGTGACAGCCGGAAGCGAAAGCAAGACGGTGACCGTTACTCAATATGGCGCTGAGACGGTTGAAATAGTTTCGGTTAGTTCCGAAGGAGGCGTGCTTGCACCCAACGGCGGTACTTTTACCGTCAATTATGCGGCCACCGGCGAGGTGAATATCGAAGCACCCCAATGGCTGACAATAGTCGGTTCGCGTGCGTTGAGCGAAAATTCGGTTGAATTCAGATATTCGGCCAACAACAGTGAGGCCGGTCGTTCGGGCGATATCGTGATTTCGCTTGTGTCAGACCCCTCGATTTCTCAGATTGTTACTGTTTCGCAGGAAAAGGCTGAAATTTCCAACGATATGAGCAGTTCTGCCGTTGAGCTTGCTGCCAAAATGTTTGCAGGCATAAATATCGGCAACACAATGGAGCCGCCATCCGGCGAAGGCTCGTGGGGAACACCTGTTGTCAACGAGGAATACATCCGCGGTCTGAAGGCTCTTGGATTCAATGCTGTCCGTATTCCGTGTGCATGGGACAGCCATGTTAGCGATGCTGCCACTAATACGATTGATCCTGCATGGCTCGACCGTGTGAGCGAAGTGGTGGGCTACATCGTCGCTGAAGATATGTATGCTATAGTAAATATCCATTGGGACGGTGGTTGGCTTGAAACCTCCTGTATCAATGGCTATGATGAGGCTGTCGATAAAAAGCAGCGTGACTATTGGACTCAGATAGCCAACAAACTCAACATCTATGACGAGCACCTTCTGTTTGCCGGTATGAATGAACCGGGTCAGCAGAATCAGGGCGCGGTAAACTCTTCTTCGATTAATGCGATAAAGGCTTATCAGCAGACATTTGTCGATGCTGTGCGCGCGACAGGAGGAAACAACGCCAAGCGTTGCCTGATTCATCAGACACCTTATACAAATATAGATAAAGGTGTGTCATCCGAATATTCGCTTCCGACAGATGCCGTTGAAGGCCGTTCGCTCGTTGAGGTGCACTTCTATGATCCCTCTGACTTTACCCTGATGGGTAAGGACGGTGAATGGGGTGCAGGCTCTAAGGTGAAGTTCTACTGGGGTGCTGCAAATCATATTGCAGGCTCTGACAGAAACTGCACATGGGGCGAGGAATCCTATGTTGATTCACAGTTCAAGAAGATGCAGGATGCCTACGTGTCAAAAGGTATTCCGGTGATTGTCGGTGAATATGCGGTTGAAATCCGTTCGACTACCGATTTCCCTGAACTTGATTCCGACAAATGGAAAGCCAGCCGTGCGTCATGGACAAAATATATCACGGAGTCGGCCAAGAACCACGGATGCGTTCCTTTCTATTGGGAGACAGGTGGCGATATTAACCGTAACAACGGTGCGGCCAAGAACTCATATCTCATTGATGCTTTGATGGAAGGCGCTAATGCCGGAAAATATCCTTTCTGAAAAGACTGATTCTTTCATATAAAATAACTCCGCCGGATGTGTTGTCACAACGGCGGAGTTATTTTATCATGGTAATGCGTATCTTGATAAACAAATGGATTGCGACATCCGTTTTAATTATATTACGCATCAACTATTTGTGATATGAGACATCGTATTTTTCTGCTTGCATTAGCTCCGGGCTTCTTGGGATTGGTTGGCTGCGGGAGTTCCGGGAAGGACAGCGCACAGTCACCGCTTGTCGAGGACAGTGTTGAAGAAGTCTTGACTTTGGTGCTTCCATCCATTCCGTCTACCATCTCGGAACCTGAGGACAAGGCAGGATTCATTGCCATCCATTTTTGGGATAATCTTGATTTCAGTGATGAAGAGAAGGTCTCGGATATCCGGTTTATGGAACAGAATTTCGTGGACTATCTATCCATTTTCCCTGCCGTCATGGCTACCGACCGTCAGGCGGCATTTGATGTGTTGATGAGCCGTTCGGCGGTGAGTCCGTCTGCGAGAGCTATGATTGTTTCCTTTGGCGAGAAATATCTCAACCATCCGGATTCGCCTATGAAAAACAGCGAGTATTACACTGATTTCAGAAACTCCGTAAGGCGTCAGGCCAGATAACGGCAGATTGTTTCTTGCTTTCAGTAGCTTGTGTCGGCGACAGCATTACTCGAATTCCTCTTTCAGTTTTAAGAACCGTTCAAAGCTCCCCTGTGAAATGCGTTTCATTGAGGCGAGCACTTTTTCCATCGGCTTACGTTTCATATCGCCGCTTTTCGAATAAAATTTGTCTGCATAGCAGATGAGTCGTTCGAGCTGTGTGGCCGGCATGAAGTCGCCGTCTGGTGGAAGCGGAAGCCCTTGTGCGATGATCTCGTTTTTATCTATTCCTGCACCCGTGTGTCGTTCGGCCACGCGCGCATCTCTTTCAGGCATTCCGTTTTCGCGCAGCAGGCGCGCACCGATGACTCCGTGGAGGATATATGGCTCTGACCCGTGACATTCGATCCCGGGTGCGTCGGTAAGGAAAATTCCTAAGTCGTGAAGCATTGCCGCCTCTTCGATTTCATTTCTGTCGATTTCCAAAGCCTTGCGGTCGGCTATCTCGATGGCGAGATTGGCCACTGACCGGCAATGGCGCATATAAATATCCCGCAGGGGTGAGCCTGCGGGATAGTATTTGTCAATGATGTCTTGGTAATTCATGCTTTGAGGCAGTGATTATTCAACGATGGTGTTCCATCCGTGGGTGTCCTCGATTTCTCCGAGACGGATTCCATTGAGCGTTTCATAGAGCTTCGTGGTGATAGGTCCGGGCTCTCCGTTCTTGGAAATGATATATTTTTCACCGGTGTCGAGGTCATGGATTTCACCGACCGGAGATGCGACAGCGGCAGTTCCGACAGCGGCAGCTTCGTCGATGTCGCTTAATTCGTCGACTGTGATGTGACGGCGCTCGACCTTTATTCCCATATCTTCTGCGAGCTGCATGAGACTCTTGTTGGTTATCGACGGCAGGATTGAGTTGGATGCCGGAGTGATGTATACACCATCCTTGATAGCCATAAAGTTTGCCGGACCGCATTCGTCGAGATATTTTTTCTCTTTCGGATCGAGATAGAGCACAGCGGAGTAGCCAAGCTCATGGGCGTGTTCACCGGCGGTCAGCGAGGCCGCGTAGTTGCCACCGACTTTCCATAGACCTGTGCCGTTGGGGGCTACGCGGTCATACTGGCGCATGATGCAGATGTTGGTTGGCTTGAACCCGGTCTTGAAATACGGACCTACGGGTGTGACAAGTATCATGAACACATATTCGTTGGCGGGTTTCACACCTACCTGTGCTGAAATGCCGAGTTCGAGCGGACGGATGTAGAGTGATGCGCCTGAACCGTAAGGAGGCACGAAACGTTCGTTGAGCTTGACAACCTTCAACACCATTTCCTTGAATTTTTCTTCAGGCAGCGGCTCCATGAGGATGCCTTTGGCCGATTCTTGGAGTCGGCGGGCGTTCTCTTCGAGACGGAATACACGGATTTTACCGTCTTTGCCACGGAAAGCCTTCAGACCTTCGAAAATTTCCTGTCCATAGTGCAGACATGTGGCGGCGATGTGGAGATTGATTTCTTCGCTTTGCGACACTTCTATTTCACCCCACTTCCCGTCGCGGAAGTAGCAGCGCACGTTGTAATCTGTTGGGATGTAACCGAATGAAAGGTTCCCCCAGTCCAAATCGTTGTTCATCTTGTGGTGTATTTTGTATGTTTACTGCAAAATTACTACAAAATGTGAAATATTCTAAGTAAAACCATCGGAAATTTTTAAAACTGTAATTATTGATTGTGAATGTATTTAGAAACTTTAATACGATTATGATGTATTCACCGCATATTTATCATTTATAAAATGAAATTCTAAAAAACTTACAAAACAACATATTGTAATTTTTCGATGGCTTCTGTAATATCATTAGATTCTATAATAGCTGGCATTAATTTTGAGATTGTTTCAAAATCTTCTTTAGGATATGCTTGGTATTCTTCAAAATTTTCATCACAAAAGAAAACATATTCTCCTAATAGTTCGATAGAACCAGCTCCGTTTAAACTCTTGAATTTATGATATACTTTCCAACCCCTGAATTCACCAGTATTAATTTCGGATTGACGAGCTTTAATTTTATCAAATTCAATGCAGATTCGCTCTTTTAATCGATCTAAAAGTTGTTGATTTTTTTCAAGTTCTTTTTTTGCTTGATTGTATTCATTTTGTATGTACTTTGACGAAAGACCGGTTGCAACGCACATATCCATTGAACGCTGTGCATTTTCAATATTTACAGCGTATTCTTCACCCAATGGAAACAATTTTATCATATCTAATGTGAGATCAATTGCTTCTTTGTCAGAAGATAATGAAACAAACGCACTGTCAATATTGGTTTGTAAAGGCACATAGCTGTCAGAATGATAAAGTACGCCTTTGAGAAAATCCGCAGCCATTTGTTGTGCTTTGTCTTCGTTACTTTGTCCACAAGAATACAAACCTACCAATGAGGTAAAAATGATAAATAGATTTTTGGCTTTCATTTTGCAAATATACCTTGATTATCAAAACAGTTCTGCTTGCAATTCCTTGAACAGAAGATATGGTTTAAACACGAAAAGCGTGGAACTGCAATGCCACGTCTTAGTGTGAAGGTGGTCGGAATACCTTTATAGACAGATGTGGGAATAACAGCCCCACGCGTATGCGTGGAGACCGTTAGGCCAACTCTTGTCTATAGGTGAATAGTTTCCGACGCTTTTCACACACAAGAAGAAGACATAACGCCTCTAAATAATAAAATGTCGTTGATGTACTATTACATCAGCGACAAAATTACAATTTTTTATAATTCGTGTCAATATATTGACTTAATAAAATGCAGTATATCTGTCTAATAAAATGTAAACTTAGCTCTTTCGTTGAAAATGATATTATAAAAGATAAACTACTAATAGATTATTTCAGTTAGTGACCTTTAATTTAATGTAGAAAATAAGGTCAAATATCACAGTTATTGTGGATTGGCAAGTGATACATGACCTTATTGTAAATTTTTGAGATTAGTAGCTTACTTCGCTGTCAGGCGGAGGATGCGGGAGGCGTAGTCGGTGTTTTTGTGGTAGTCGACTTTATGGGTGAGGGGGATTTCGAGACCGTTTGACATGAGGTAGCGTCCCGTGAAACTTTTACCTTCGAAGCTGAGAGGTTCGTTGTCAATACGGTTAAGCTCATGGACTGTATAGGTCTTGTCGGGGTCAAGACCGGCCATCACCACACGCGGGAGCTGCTGGTTCATGAATGTCTCGGTTTTCCACCAATAGAACACCGCGTCGTTCTTGTCGGGATTGACATACATAAGGGAGGCTATACCCTTGCCATCGTAGGGAGAGACGAGGCGATAGATATCACCGAACTGCACAATCGGACGGATTTTCTTGTAGTCGGCGATGGCATTTTTTACAATCGCTTTCTCCTCCTCGGTCATGTTTTTGGGCTGGAGTTCAAGGCCGAGACGTCCGCTCATAGCTACGTCGGCACGGAATTTGACAGGTATGCGGCGGAATGTCTGATGGTTCGGCGAAGCCGAGATGTGTGAGCCCATTGCGATAGCTGGAAAGAAATAGCTTGTGCCCCACTGCATGTAGATGCGCTGGAGGGCATCGTTGTTGTCGCTCGTCCAGAATTCGTCAAACCAAGGCAGAACGCCCCAGTTGGCGCGTCCGCCACCGCTGGCACATGCCTGAATTGTAACGTCGGGATGGGCTTTGCGGATGCGGTTGAGCACGGTCTCGAAGCCCTTGTGGTAGTCAATGTAGAGGTGGCTCTGATTGTCGGCTGTGAGATATTGCGAACCGTGGTCCATTATCGGCGCATTGGCATCCCATTTGATGTAGTCGATTTCGGGATATTTGCGCATGAGGGTGTCGACGACGGTGAACACAATGTCCTGTACTTTAGGATTGGCAAGGTCAAGCACGAGCTGTGTGCCTCCGCGTCCCTGTGTTGCCGGGCGGTTTGCAGCCTTGATGATGTATTCCGGATGTTTTTCGTAGAGTTCGCTTACGGTATTGGTCATTTCCGGCTCGATCCAGATACCGAATTTCACACCGTTGGCCTTTGCGGTGTCAATCAGCCCTTGGATTCCGTTAGGCAGTTTGTCGGTATCGACAACCCAGTCGCCGAGCGATGTGCTGTCGTTGTCTCGCGGATATTTCGCGCCAAACCAGCCGTCGTCCATGACAAACAGTTCGCCGCCCATGTCGGCGATGTCTTTCATCATATTCGCCATTCCGGCTTCGTCGATGTCAAAATAGACACCTTCCCATGAGTTCAGGAGTATGCTGCGCTCCTTGTTGCCGTTGTGGAGGCGGTGGTTGCGTCCCCAGCGGTGGAAATTACGGCTGACCCCCGACAGCCCCTCTTCGGAATATGTCAGCGCAAGCGGCGGAGTCACGAAGCTTTCACCTTTCTTGAGATTGTAGGCGGAGTTTTCCTCATTGATGCCTGCGAAAAAGTGGTGGTAGTCGCTGTCGTCAGTGTCTATGAAGAGTTTATAGTTGCCGGAATATTCAAGAGCCGCGCCTATGGTCCGGCCGGTATTCTCCTGCGGTTTTCCGTCGAGCGAGAGCATGATTTCGGCATGGGATGTATGTGAGTTGCGCACTCCGTCTTTGTTTTTGATCATGCGCACCCCGTGGTTGAGTGGTGTCTGCGACAATTTTCCTTCGTTTGCCCATGAACCGTAGAGCTGCGAGAGCCAGACGTCGCCGTAGCGCACGGGAAGATAACCGGACATGAAGCGATTGAGTCTTACAGTCCCTTTTTCATTATTGGTGACATCCACCCAAGTCTCGATAACGTCTTCTCCGGGATATGTGCGGTAGTTGATGTTGAGGTCAAAGGGATATACCTTGTCGCGCATGGCGATTGTGGTGACTTTCGCTCCGTCGGGTGCAGTAGTGGTGTTTATGCCCGTCACTTCGACATCGGTGGTCATGTTGCCGTCGGCATGGGTTACACTCATAGCCGCTTCGCCTTGCGGGAGTATGCCATAGACCGGATAGGCGTTGCGGTTGATAGCGCCGGCATCTTTGAGTGTGGCGATGTCGGTGCTCTCCATACGGTTGCCGTAGTGCAGCAGTCTGAGTCCACCGCCTTTCTCGGCATCCAGTATAAGTGATGTCTTGGGAGTTGAAATGTCGACAATCTCGGCTTTGACAATGGCAGGCATCGACATGCCGATAAGAGCCGAAAGAAAAATATGGCTATGTTTCATGGAGAATAATATAAAGATGTGTCAGGAGTAATGTAGATGTGATTGTTGTAATGACAAATGTAGTAAATAACAATGGTATAGGCAACCTCACGGATTGTATCGGCAAAAAAATGATAAAATAGTACCTGAAATATTTACAATCCTGTGACATTTTACGTTTCAGTAAACAATTGCCGGCCTAATTACGGAAATATTTGTAAATTTGCACTTCGAAAGTTAACCTCAACCAACCAATCACACAATTTCGAAAACTTGCAAAAATTTTTCACATGAGAAAGCTTGCTTTAACCTTTTCTCTTCTGGTGGCGCTTTTATGCAACATGGCGCTGGGACAGATAATGACCCCTGTCAAATGGGATGCTAAAGTAGACATGACCGGCGACGATGAGGGTCAGGTTGTGCTTACGGCTACTATCAGCAGCGGTTGGCACATGTATTCGCTTGACTGCGATCCTGATGCCGGACCTCAGATTCTTGAGATTACCTATCCAAAGCTAAACGGAGTCACTCTTGAGGGAAAGCCTGTGCCTAACAAGCCTTCGCATAAGCAATATGACGATATGTTCGGGGCAGAACTTTCATGGTGGACGCAGGGTGTGACAATCACGCAGAAGTTCAAGGCCACACAGCCGGAATTCAATATTGATGTGATGGTTGTATGCTCGGCATGTAACGATGAAAACTGTATTCCTCCTTCCCGTTCGACTTTCAACCTCTCAGGTAAGGCTACCATAAAAGCGGCGGCCAAGAAAGACGAACCGAAGGTCGCAGCCGAACTTCCTGCTGAAAAAGAGGAAGTTGCTGCTGTGCTCGATGCCGTAGCCGAATCCGTGGAGGCAGCTTCCGATTCACTCGCTGCTGTTTCTGACACACTTGTTTCGTCAGCTCCTGACAGCAAGGCCGCCGACCTTTGGGCTCCCGTATCGTTCAAGGATGCCGAGAATGCCGAGGATTTTTCGACAACCTCGCTGTGGTATATCTTTTTCACCTGTTTCCTTGGCGGTCTCGTAGCGTTGTTCACTCCGTGTGTGTGGCCGATGATTCCGATGACAGTCAGCTTCTTCCTGAAGAAAGGCAAGGACCGCAGCAAGAGCATCATGGATGCCTGCACATACGGCCTTTCAATCATTGTCATCTATGTGGCTCTCGGTCTGCTCATCACCGGTATTTTCGGAGCAAGCTCGCTTAACGCTCTTTCGACATCGGCGGTTTGTAATATAATCTTCTTCCTGCTGCTTGTGGTGTTTGCCATCAGCTTCTTCGGAGCTTTTGAAATCAAGCTTCCGTCATCGTGGTCCAACAAGATGGATGCGACAGCTGAGAAGACGACCGGTCTGCTCTCCATATTCTTCATGGCATTTACGCTGACCCTCGTGTCGTTCTCATGCACAGGCCCTATCATCGGTACGCTTCTCGTCGAGGCGGCATCTCAGGGCGATCTCTGGGGCCCGGCTATAGGTATGCTCGGTTTCTCGACAGCCCTAGCGCTTCCGTTCATGCTTTTCGCCATGTTCCCCACCATGCTTCAGGCTGCTCCCAGTTCAGGAGGCTGGATGAATACTCTCAAAGTGGTGCTCGGTTTTGTCGAACTTGCCCTCTCGCTCAAGTTCCTCTCTGTAGCTGACCTCGCATACGGCTGGCACATTCTTGACCGTGAGGCATTCCTTGCACTCTGGATTGTGATGTTCGCACTTCTCGGTCTCTATCTTCTCGGTCAGTTCAATTTCGCTCATTACGGCAAGGCCGACAGCTCTATCGGTGTTTTCCGTTTCTTCCTTGCACTCTGTTCATTCTCATTTACCATCTATCTTATCCCCGGACTCTGGGGTGCGCCTCTCAAGGGTGTGAGCGCGTTTGTTCCACCGCTGTTCACTCAGGATTTCAACCTTTACGGTGACGGTTTCAAGGAGTATGACGACTTCGAGGAGGGTATGAAGGTGGCACGTGAGGCTGGCAAGCCGGTGCTTGTTGACTTCTCAGGTTTCGGATGTGTCAACTGCCGTAAGATGGAAGGCGCTGTTCTCGACGAGCCTAATGTCAAGGCTATGATTGAAGACAACTTTACTGTCATCAAGCTTATGGTCGACGAGAAAAAGAACCTTCCCGAACCTATTACCGTTAAAGAATACGGTAAGGATATGACTCTCTACACCTATGGTGACCGTTGGAGCTACCTGCAGCGCTACAAGTTCAATGCGAATGCCCAGCCTTACTATGTGATACTCAATGACGACGGCGAATTGCTTTCAGGCCCTTACACATACGATGAGAATGTGGCCCGCTTCTCGGCGTTCCTCGAAAAGGGTATAAAAAGCTATAAAAAATAATTGCATATCAATGTCAAAGACGACTCTCCGCAAGGCAATAAAAGATTTTGAAGCTCCCGAACTCCGGGAGCTTCTTATTGATGTATATACCAAAAGCAAGGAGGCCCGCGAGTTGCTTGACTTCTTTGCTGAGCCGGATATCGAAAAGAAGGCAGAGACCTACCGCGCACAACTGACCAAGGAAGCTACCCGCTACACACGGCGTGCCTACAGTCCGCGTATAGCTAAATTGCGTGCCACGATAAAGAAATTCAAGGTCTTTGAACCGGGCAGCGAGGCTGTGGCCGATCTTATGGTGCACACGATGACCGCTCTTCTGTCGATTGGCAAGGATAACTGGCTGAGGGAACGGCTCTATGTGCAGATTCATAAATTTGTCGGTGAGACGTTTGATTTCCTTGTCGAGAATGAGTTGGTCGACGATTTTATGCCCCGTATACGTAAGTCCGTCGGAACTCTTGAGAACTTCGGGATGTCTACTAATCCGTTGAAACGCATTATGGAGGCTGAAATCAAACGTATTGAAAACGTGGCTCATTGAATAGAGCATGAGATGACACAATACGCGAATGGCCTGAATGACTGCCTATATGTCATTCAGGCCATTCGCGTATTGTAACGCTTGGATAAAGATTAGTCAAGTTTGATTTCAGCTTCCGACATTTCGTCATATTCGCTCCATTCAGGATCATTTTCAGTATAGATACTGATTGGGAGAAGCGGGAATGATTCGAGAGCTTCGTTGAGCTTGCGCCCGAAAATATGTGTGCTTAGCGTATAGAAAATCCAGTCGCGCTGATTATCACCCGTAAAAATGCCGGTTAGCACAGCTACAGGGTCTTTTCTAAATGCCGTTGTCAATGCCTCCTGCACCTCTTCCATCAGTGTCGATGTTTCTTTGTCGGGCATGCCTTTTGCATCGCCCTCATATTTCCATGTAACCTCCACACGGATATTGAATCGGGGATTCGAACGGAATTTCTCGACATCCTTTCGCCCTGTCACGAGAATCAGTCTCCCTGATTCGCTTTCGGTGGGGGCGGTCCACCATGTTCCGGTTTCCATAAGTCGTCAGTTATGTTTGGTTTCTGAGACAAAGGTACAAAAAGAAATGACTTGTTTGAGATATTGCAGGGATTTTTAAGAGTCGGTTCGTAACAAATGTCGACAAACTATAATAGGATTGACCATTGTCCGGCAAAGGCTGATTAACATTGTTTAGTCAGCACAGCCACTAAAAACTAAAGATAGGAAAAATGTGTTATAATGATTAAATATTGTAAAGCAAACGTAACACATTATGTTGACCGGTCATAGTCTTTTGATAAAAATTTTGGACTGGCGTGAGAAACATCTGTCTGAAAAGACTTTTGTTTTTCTTCTTGCAACGGCGGTAGGATTATTGTCGGGATGCGGTGCGTTTGTGTTGAAACGACTTATTGCATGGGTCTCGCATATCCTGACTTCGCATTTCCGTATCGGGTCAGGCAATTATGTCCTATTGCTGATACCTGTCGCCGGTATTGTCTTGACCGGAATATTTTGTCGGTATGTAGTAAAGGCCGATTTGTCAGACGGCACGTCCCGACTGATACATGACCTTAAAAATAAAATGTATGCTCTTAAGAGTTATATAGTTTATTCTCCGATTCTGGCCAGTACTATTACTCTTGGTTTTGGTGGTTCGGCCGGATCTGAAGGACCTATCGCCTACACCGGAGCAGCTGTCGGTAGCAATGTCGCACGCCTCTTCCGGCTTAGTCCGCAGATGATGATGATTATGCTCGGATGCGGGGCGGGAGCAGGTATCGCCGGCATATTCAAATCGCCGCTTGGCGGTGCGCTGTTTACACTTGAGGTACTGAGAATGCCGATGTCGACTTTTTCAGTCTTGGTTTTGTTGGTGACCTCTATCACAGCAGCCATGACTGCATATCTTTTGTCGGGATGTACAATAGACATACCGTTCAATCATCACGCCGGATTTGACATAGATATGCTTCCATACGTAATTCTTCTTGGTTTATTCTGCGGATTCTATTCACTTTATTATAGTTATATGATAAAGAAAGTTGCCAAGCTCCTTCTTTGTATCGGCAATTCATGGATAAAAAATCTCATTGGCGGTGTGATGATTTCAGCTCTTGTCTTTCTCTTCCCGCCGCTCTATGGAGAAGGATATGGGACTGTCGGAAAAATCATAAACGACAATTTCTCGACAATTCTGAACGACAGTATTTTCTACGGACATTCCGGCGGCATGTGGTTGCTGATATTTGTGGCGGGTGGCATAGCCTTGGCCAAGTGTGTCGCAACCTCTGCAACAAACAATGGCGGAGGTGTGAGCGGAAATTTTGCTCCGTCATTGTTTGCAGGATGTATTGTCGGTTTCTTCTTTGCAGCACTTTTAAATGAGGTCTTCGGTCTTCATCTGCCGGTTGGTGAATTTGCATTTTATGCAATGGCCGGTGTCATGGCGGGAGCTATACGCGCTCCGTTGATGGCCATATTTCTTACGTGCGAGATGGGGGCTGCCTATGACTATTTTTTCCCGCTTGTCGTTACGGCTTCGGTTTCATTCGGGATTGTCAGGCTGTTTACTGCCGACAGCTTCTTTTCACGTCATGCCGACCGCCACAACGGCCTGATATCGATTATAAAAAAACATAAAATGGAATCAGCCGGAGGAATACACCAACAAAAAGGTTCGGACTGACGGCGTTAATTTATGTGAAAACTCCCTGCCGGGTTGGTTTACAGGGTGAATCTGCGTAATTTTGCAAGAATTTTAAATACGTTATAAACGCAAATTACGTAAAATGTTAGATTTTATTACGTGGAACGCAGATCCGTTTCTCTTTCATATCGGCAATTTCGGTCTCCGATGGTATAGTCTTGCTTTCATGGTCGGATTTCTTGTCGGCTATGAGATAGAATCACGTATCTACAGGCACGAGGGTGTACCTGAGCGCTGGCTCAGTATGCTGTTGCTATGGACCATTGCCGGCACTATCATCGGCGCTCGTCTCGGGCATGTGTTTTTCTACCAGTGGGATCTCTATAAGCAGGATCCGATTACGATTCTTTATGTCTGGGAAGGCGGTCTTGCAAGTCATGGTGGAACGATAGGAATCATCCTGTGTGTGATTCTTTATTCGATTTTTACTACCAAGCGCAATCCTCTCTGGGCTTTCGACAGGCTCGTTATTCCTATCGCGCTTGTCGGCGGTCTGATACGTCTCGGAAACCTTATGAATTCAGAGATATTCGGCCATGCAACCGATCTTCCGTGGGGATTCATGTTTATCCGTTCCGCCGAGTGGCGTCATATCTATATGGGGCAGGCGTGTCACCCGACGCAGATTTATGAAGCGTTGTGCTATTTTGCACTTTTCGGATTGCTGATGTGGATGTATTGGAAGAAAAATGCAGAAGAGCGTCCCGGGTTGATATTCGGTGTGTTCTTTATCGGTATATTCCTGCCACGCTTCCTTATAGAGTTCATAAAGAATCCTCAGGTCGAATTTGAGCAGACAATGACGCTCAACATGGGGCAGCTGCTGAGTGTGCCGTTTATTCTTCTTGGCATAGGGCTTGTGATATACGCAATGACTCGTCCGCGACAGCATCTGACTTTTCCTAACCGTTTTGCCGAGGAGCTTCAATCATCCAAAAAGTGATGTCATGAACTGTGGCGGCATGTTTTTTCGACAGGTTGCCGGGAGTAGTTTTCAATGAAAATCACTAATTTTGCAGAATATAACAGACCAATCGTTTACAGAATAAAACTAATCAGAAATGATAGACAAGATAAATCACCTTAAAGCTGAAATAGAGGCTCTTGTAGCAAAGACCCCACAGGATGTGGAAACGCTCCGCATCAAGTATCTGAGCAAGAAAGGCGCGATTTCCGAACTTATGACTGATTTCCGTTCGGTCGCTCCCGAACAGAAGCGTGAGCTTGGACAGAAATTAAATGAACTGAAGACACTTGCCACAGAAAAGCTCGCTGCTCTCCGCGAATCGCTTGAGAGTGTCGATGCAGGTGCTTCGGATCTGGATCTTTCACGTACGGCCGCTCCGATGCCGCTTGGCACACGCCATCCGCTTTCGCTTGTAAAGAATGAAATAATCTCGATATTCTCGCGACTCGGTTTCACCATAGCCGAAGGTCCGGAGATTGAAGATGACTGGCACGTGTTCTCCTCGCTCAATTTTGCAGAGGATCATCCGGCACGTGACATGCAGGACACTTTCTTTATCCAGCGCAATCCCGATGTGTTGCTGCGCACCCACACTTCGTCGGTGCAGAGCCGCGTAATGGAGAAGACTCAGCCGCCTATCCGCATCATCTGTCCGGGACGTGTCTACCGAAAAGAAGCTATATCTGCGCGTGCCCACTGCTTCTTCCATCAGGTCGAGGCTCTTTATGTCGACAAGAATGTATCGTTTGCCGACCTGCGTCAGACACTTCTTTATTTCGCTCAGGAAATGTTTGGTCCTGAGACTAAAATACGTCTTCGACCGAGCTATTTCCCCTTCACCGAGCCTTCGGCCGAGATGGATATCTCTTGTAATCTCTGTGGAGGCAAGGGATGTTCTTTCTGCAAGCATACCGGCTGGGTCGAGATTCTCGGTTGCGGAATGGTCGATCCAAACGTGCTTGAAGCATGTGGCATAGATTCAAAGGAATACACCGGATTCGCTCTCGGTATGGGCGTGGAGCGTATAACTAACCTGAAGTATCAGGTCAAGGACCTCCGCATGTTCTCCGAAAACGATGTCCGCTTCCTCCGCCAGTTCGAGGCCGCACATTGATTTGATACAGGCCATCTCTCCTCTGATTTATCTCTCCGTTAAATTCTTTAAGAAAGGGAAATAACCGTGACCGTTAAGGAACGCTACGCTCGCGTGATTGAATGGTTTTCTGCGTCCATGCCTGTCGCTGAAACCGAACTGCATTATGAAAACCCCTATCAGTTGCTTGTCGCCGTGATTTTATCGGCGCAATGCACTGATAAGAGGGTAAATCTCATAACCCCACCGCTTTTTGAGGCATATCCGACTCCGCAGGCTCTTGCTGCAGCCTCGGTTGAGGAGATATTCGAGTATATCAAGAGTTGCTCTTATCCTAACAACAAGAGCCGTTCACTGAGTGGAATGGCAAAGAAGCTTGTCGAAGACTTCGGAGGCGAAGTGCCTTCCGACCTTGATTCTTTGACGAGTCTGCCGGGTGTAGGGCGCAAGACGGCAAATGTAATCATGTCGGTTGTTTATAATAAGGCTACAATGGCGGTGGATACGCATGTGTTCCGTGTGAGCGAGCGCATAGGTCTGACCACAAACAGCAAGACACCTCTTGCGACTGAAAAGGCTCTCGTAAAGTATATCCCGGAAGAGCTTATCCCTAAGGCCCATCACTGGCTGATACTTCACGGACGGTATGTCTGCAAGGCTCGCCGTCCTGATTGCCTTAACTGCGGTCTGACCTCCGTGTGTCGTTACTATCAGAAGAATGGTTGAATCGACTTTTATTTTTATAATTGAAATTTTAGGGACACTGGCTTTCGGTGTCAGTGGCGTGCGTCTCGCAGCCAAAAAGCATTTCGACTGGTTCGGTGCTTATACAATCGGAGTGATAACAGCAATCGGGGGCGGTACGCTGCGCGACATCCTGCTTGATATTCCTGTGTTCTGGATGCAGACATGGCTCTATCTTGCCGTGACAGGCGTGTCATTTCTGATTGTGGCGGCTTTCACGAGGATTCTTACATCGGATTCGAAGTCTCTTTTTATGTTTGATGCCGTCGGACTGACGCTGTTTGTCATAACAGGTATTGAAAAGACCCTTGCCGAAGGCTACCCGATGTGGGTCGCTATGATTATGGGCATGATAACAGGTTCTTTCGGAGGTATCCTGCGCGATGTGCTCATTAATGAAGAGCCATTGTTCTTCCGTAAGGATATCTATGCCACGGCATGTCTTGCAGGAGGTGGTGTCTATTGGATCTTCGCCGAGGCAGGTTCTCCCGTATGGGTTCAGGAAGCTTTGTGCGTGATTACGATCCTTGTCCTCCGTTGGGGCGCATTGCGCTATGGATGGCATCTCCCGGAGATGAAAGAAGGCTCTGTCAAGGAGCTTCGCAAGCGCCGGCAGGATTGATTTCGGCAGATAGCGTAAGGACGAACATAAAAATCCCTTGGCTTGAAGATTGAGCCAAGGGATTTTCGTATTGATATGAAATGAAGTCTTATTTGTTGGCAGCATCGTTGGTCTGTCCCGGTTTGAGCCATTTGTCGAACCAGCGGAAGAAGAGTCGCTGCCACATCACTGCGTTCTGCGGTTTGAGAATCCAGTGGTTTTCGTCGGGGAAGATAACCATTTCAGCGGGTATGCCACGGAGTTTGGCTGCATTGAATGCCATTTCTCCCTGTGACGACAGGATGCGGTAGTCGAATTCACCATGTGAAATCATGATGGGAGTATCCCATTTGTCAACAAATTTATGGGGTGACATTGCAAACGTGCGCTGGGCTGTCGCATTGTCTTTTTTCCAGAATGCACCATAGTCGGGAGCTGTGGTCACGTCGGCAGGAGCTTTGTCTGCACCACCGCCCATGTCCCAGTTGGCAAACCACATTTCTTCTGTTTCAAGATACTGAGCCTCGATGTTGAAGATGCCAGCATGAGCGAGGAATGCGGCAAAACGCTTCTCGTGGTTTCCGGCAAGCCAGTAGGTCGAGAATCCGCCATAGCTTGCACCTGTGCAGCCGATGCGCGAGTTGTCGACGTAGGGACGTTCTTTCATGAAGTCGACTGCCGCCAGATAGTCACGCATGTTCTGTCCGGGATAGTCGCCTGAAATCTGGGCGTTCCATTCAGTTCCGAAACCGGGGAGACCGCGACGGTTGGGAGCGATGACTATATAGCCGTTTGAGGCCATGAGCGCAAGATTCCAGCGATAGCTCCAGAATTGGCTGACGGCGCTCTGCGGACCGCCCTGACAATAGAGAAGAGCCGGATATGTTTTGGTCGAGTCGAAATCCTGAGGATATACAGCCCAGACAAGCATTTGTTTGCCGTCGGTGGTCTTGACCATGTTGCGCTCGACACGGGGCATCTTGAGCGAGGCAAGAAGCTCGGTGTTGACGTTTGAAATCTGTTTAACTTCTCCGGCCTTTGCTATGCAGACCTCGTTGGGTGCGAGCATTGAGTGGCGGAGGGTCACGATGCTTTCTGCGTCGAGAGGAGCAAGACCTGCGTAGTCACATTCGCCGTCGGCTACTACCTTGACTTCCTTGCTTGCGATATCAATTGAGAACACAGGGACATTTCCGTCTTTTGCGGCGAGGAAATAGAGTGACTTTCCATCGGGATTCCATGCGATTGCGTCGGCTGTGTAATCCCAGTCAGTCGTAAGGTCTGATTTTTCACCGGTGGCGGTGTCGAGGATGAAGATGCGGTTCTTGTCAGCCTCATAGCCGTCACGTTCCATCGAAAGCCAAGCCACATATTTGCCGTCGGGTGAATAGGCGGGAGCTGTGTCGTAGCCCATCATGCCTTCGGTGAGATTGCGGGTGCTCTTGTCTGCGATAGAATATAGATAGAGATCTGAGTTGGTCGATACGGCGTAGTCGCGTCCTGTTTTCTTGCGTGATACATAGATAAGCGACTTGCTGTCGGGTGACCATGCGAACGATTCCGAACCTCCGAACGGACGCATGGGTGCTTCATACATAGGTTCGTCCGACATGATGTCTTCTACATTGCTGACACTGCTG
>OLOD01000395.1_pt1 | contig 35085 bp, 15 predicted proteins | sample 1671921 | NCBI WGS metagenome assembly OLOD01 (sample SAMEA3136626, study PRJEB25190) | human gut metagenome | biome: human gut; feature: human-associated habitat; material: faeces | place: Austria | collected 2013
GAACGCCTTTGCCTCAGGAAAGCGACGCTCGACGTGACGCTTCAGATGATGAGGCAACGATGAAACCGAGGTGCGGGGCGACGAGATAAGCCCTTTCTCAAACAGAAGGTCTGCGGCCGCCATTGTGCGGGAGGGCAGGAATCCTAGTCCATCGATGGCAACCTCCTGAAGGGTCGCCATGTTGAGCAACTCGTGGCGCCACTCCACTTTCGGATTGACCTCCACAACCTCAGCAGTGACAGTCTTGCCGTTCATTTTCATGAATTTCTCATAAACTTTCTGCGCGTCCGATTCCTTGCACCAGATTTCCGTGGGTACTAACTGCGCATCCTTTCCATCCCACTTGCCGGAGAGACCGACACCATAGCGGGTCTTCTTTGGGAGCTTGACTTTCATGTTGTCGTAGCTGTTGCAAAGGAGCCAGAGCGCGGCGATGTCCATACGATCCATCGGGAACGACTGCTTGCCATACATCTGGGCGAAAGCCTGTTCCACATTGGCACGGAACAGAAAGTTCATTCCGTGGTGAACGAAACCGGAGCGGGCTATACGTGTGATGTTGCGGCCTGACTCGCGGTTGCGGTAGGCGTAGGTTATCGCCCGGTTGCTCAGTGTGGTCAGCCACATACGGCTGGTACGGCGTCCGGCTTTTGCTGCCTGACATAGAATAGCGAATAGAGCCTGAGCCTCACTCCCGTTGTTTGAGGCGAAGATGACCTCTGCGGCCTGCTCGACAAGAGCCTGAAGCCTGACGACCGTGCTTTTGTCCTCGTCGCTGACCTTGAATTTACCGCCCACATTGTCAGCGCGGATACCGTACAGGTATCTCTTGGGGATAAAAGGGAGCGTCTTGATGAAGTCGCCGCCGGCGTAATACTGAAACGGAGCCGGCTCGACGAGACTGGGCTCGACGGAGGTGATGACGATGCTGCCGGTGTCGTTGGTATAGTCGCCGTTTTCAGTACGGTCGGAGCAGTTGAGGGCGCGGGATACAGCGAAGGCGATTTGAGCGGAGTGTGCGATTACGAGATTCATAATATTATTTATTTTATTGATTATTACTTGTTTGGGTTATTAAAAGAGGTTTAGAAAAGACATGGGGAGGGTCTGCCTCCCCATGTCGGTGAAGAGGACAGCCATTAGAGAATGGCAGGTATTATGTCAGTCGGGGATTATAATTTCGGGCCCTTCAGTCTGAGCTGCTCTTGCTGCTGTTCGTTCTTGGGAGCCGTCTGACCCTTCTGGAGCGGGTCTGTGATGTTTTTCGTAGCCTCGTTGGTCTTTCCTTGATTGTTCACGGCATACTGTGTCTTGCTTTCTTCGGCCACACCGACAACATTCTTGTTGTCGGCATAGTGATATTCAGTGACCGGACGCTGTTTCTCCTTGTTGAACTGGAGAAATACTGTGCAGGGCTGACCCTGCTTGTCAGTGACATTTACCATCTCGATCTTTTTACCGGCCATATAGTCGGCAATCTGCTGTTCTGTGAAATGTGTAGAACCCCACTTGGTAATACGTTTGGGGTTGCCATCAGAATCAACCCATGTATTACGTTGTTGTGTCTCTTCCGACTGCTCCTGTTTAAGCGACTGTGTACGGACGAATTCGACATCACGCTTGTCGGCATTATACTGGAGGTCGCTGGTAAACTTGCGGCCGTTGTTCAGTTCGATTTCCTTACCATGCACCACGCCGCCGTCTTTCAGGACACCTATCTCTTTCATCGAAAGCTCGGTTTTGCCGATGTGGTTCTTTATAAAGATTTTATCCACAGGCATGGCCTCGATTTCGTTGGTAAGACGGTCAACGCTGACCAGACATTTCTTCATCTCCCCTGTCATGGGGTCGGCAAGTTCCACAACTTTGCCGAGGTTGCCGGTTTTGAGAAGCTGCTCTTTGTCTTCTTTCGAGAACTCGTAGCCACGGAAGGGAACATCAAGTTTGGGCTCGTTCTTGATGAAGTGTGGCGCAAGGGTAAAACTTCCGTCGGGCTGCTCCTTGAAGGAGAGGCGGGCATCGAGAGTGAATTTTTCATCGCCAAACTGCGGGGTGACGGTAAAGAGCTGGGGCGACTTGTGGTTGTAGAGCATCGACTGGAGCGCGCCTGACTGTTCGAGTGTCTCTCGCTTAACACCCCACTGCTGTTCGATGGTGGCCCAGTCAATCCTGTCGGGGTCAATGGGAGTCGCCTTGGCTGCGGTAGTTGAAGTTTCCGTCTGGCTTTGTGCAATCCCATGTTCGGGCTTAGGCTCTGTTTCCGGTTCCTGCTGTACTTCCGTCGGGGCCTGTTCCTGTACCGTGGTCTGCTCCTGAGACTGAGCCACTGACTTAACATCCACCTCGTAAGGCTTGAGCATCTCGCCGTTTGACGCGGGGTCTTGGATTAGGTCGGCCATTGCCGGAGCGATAGCGTCATAGCGGTCGGCAGGGAGCTTGAAGAAGCCGAAAAGCGATGGATTCTGCGCCTGACGGATGAAATTGGATATGAACGCCTCGATGGGGTTCTGGTTTTTGTTGAACTTAACGAGGTCGCTCAACTTGGCAGTCTTGGCGTCTGCCATCTTCGGGGTGCCGTCGGGATTCTGACCGACAACTGCGCCTACCTGTCCCGTCTCGTTATTACGGGCAATCAGCACTTCCTGTTCCTGGATATTTTCCATAAACTTATATAGGGGGATTTTATGGCACCTTAGCTGGTGCCGAGGTTATTGAATCTTTCATTGCGGAGTTTTCTGCGCTCCATTCCTTCCGGGCTGCGTGAACTGACAAATGTACGGTCGATATATTCCTGCACCTGATGCTCGTAGTGGAATACCACTGAGCCGTCCTTGCTGATCATATACTCGATTTCATCGTCAGCCCTTAGTTGTCGGATTTTTCTCACGCTGAAGCCGAATAGCTTCATCACATGCTCGGTGAGATAAATCATGCGGCCGTTGATTGAAAGTATCGGAGGCTCTTTCTTCTTCATCATGCACCTGAGCATCTCAAGCATGATTCTTATCGCGGCCTTGGCGAACTTCGGGAATGTTTCCACGTCGTTATAGTCAATTTCAGTTTTCTTCATTTTGCGTTTCGTTTTCGATTACGATGCAAAATTAGCGAGCCTGCTACCCCACGACGGGAGAGTACCCCAAAGTAGCCCTCTCGTAAATTTTATCTCACTGATAATCAGTTTTATATAATTATTAAAGTGCAAATTTTGGGGTACTAACCACCTATAATTGTCTGAAAAACAGACGATTTATGGACTTCAAAAGTATGTCGGAACATGGATTGAATGGAAAATGTCGTTTGTCGCGTCACATTGAGGCATTGCGAGGCTACCGAGTACCATAGTATTCGGAAATAATGATTGAGTCTTTGAGTATGATTTTCTTTGCTGTGTGAAAGGATTCACGCCCTAAAATTTCCCCACACTTTTTATGAAAAGAAAGAATGATGGCCGAGGCTATGACCTCGACTATTATAATCTGTATCTGCGCCGTTACCTGACGGTACACCATTTCCCCGAAGCTGATGATGACCTGCTGATTGCCGCACGCGCCGAAGCTGCGACTGACACCTACATGGAATCAAGGCTGGCAGGGGATGAAGTCTTTGTGTCCTCCGAGAAAGCCATTGCCCGTCTGCTTGATGGCTTTGAGATTTCGCCATACGATTTTGTAAGCGGCATACTTGCAGACGAATTTTCGGATCATATTTCTCTTGATGAACGTTCCATCGAGTTCTGGACTTATACGCTACTGGAAGAATTGCAGCAGGAGTTCAAGGATGTGGAACTGAGCGAAGAATATCTCAACACCAACGAAGGTGTGATTCTAAAGCTGGTAGTCTCTGGTCGGATTGCCGAATATTTCGACGAATATGGCCTTTAACCGATTACAGACTATGCGCGACAACATCGAGGCTATCAGGCTTGTCCTGAAGCTCGGTGTTGCCGGACGCACAGCGCAGACTCCCGAAGAGCGAGAGATACTGCGCAAGTATGCCGGGTTCGGTGGGCTGAAGTGTATTCTCAACGATGCCAACGAGTTGGCGGATGCAGCCAAGTGGAGCAAGTCGGATATTGAATTGTTCGCACCTACGGTTGAACTGCGTCGCCTTATCCACGACTATTCGCATGACGACAAGGAGTTTAACCGCTATATGGAGTCGCTGAAAGCGTCAACGCTGACGGCTTTCTATACGCCACAGCCGATTGTTGACGCCGTTTCCGACGCGCTGAAAGATGCCGGGGTCGATGTCAAAAAATTTCTTGAACCGTCTGCCGGACAGGGTGCTTTTATAGACTCATTCCTGCGGAATGACAAATATCCCGGTGCCGAAGTCCTTACATACGAAAAGGATTTACTCACAGGCAAGATTCTGTCAGCCCTGCACCCGTCTATTCTGACCCGAATAGAGGGCTTCGAGAAGATAGAAAGTGATTTCAACGGATACTTCGATGTCGCAGCCTCCAATATTCCTTTCGGTGATTTTGCAGTTGCAGACCCTGCTTATGCCGTAAGTAAGGAGATTGCATACCGTCAGGCTACCAAGTCGATACACAATTACTTTTTCCTCAAAACCCTTGACCAAGTTCGCGAAGGCGGATTGGTTGCCTTTATCGCATCGCAGGGTGTGATGAACGCTGCATCGCCTTTCGTGCGTATGGAGTTAGTAAAACAGGCTGACCTCGTGGCGGCTCTACGTTTGCCAAACAACACTTTCTCCGATAATGCCGGAACTGATGTAGGATCGGATCTTATAATCTTGCAGAAGCATACGGGAAAGAAAGCACTGTCGGCTGATGAAGAGTTCTTTATCCAGTCGGTTGTTGACCGTGGCACGAAAGTTCCGGGCAACAAGTTCTTTCAGGCGTTTCCGCAGAATGTAATATGCACCGATGCGAAAGTCGGCACTGACCAGTATGGCAAACCGGCTATCGTCTATACCCACAAGGACGGTATCGATGGTATTGCCAGTGACCTGCATGACGCTTTAACCCTGTCATTCCGTCTGCGCCTGAATATGGAACTGTATAATTCCAACGGCATAAAGCCGCCTACGCCTGATCCCATCGCCCCGACGCCAAAGGAAACTCCGAAGGCAGAAAAGAAGTCGAGCCTCACCAATACGCCTCTGGTGCAACAGTATCAGGAGATGAAAAAGAAACATCCCGATGCTATTCTGCTGTTCCGCATTGGTGATTTCTATGAGATATTCGGCGAGGATGCAGTAAAGGCTTCGGAGATTCTGGGTATAACCCTGATCCGCAGAGCCAACGGCAGAGACAAATATATAGAGCTTGCAGGATTTCCGCATCATGCGCTCGACACATACCTGCCCAAGCTCGTAAGAGCCGGGCAACGTGTGGCTACCTGTGAGCAGCTCGAAGACCCGAAGCTGACAAAGACCGCCAAGCAAAAGGTCGTAGAGATTGTTACGCCCAATGCCGAAATACAGAAGGCTGAGCAATCCGAGAGTGTGCCATCTACACCCATTCCGGAACAGACGAAGGAAATAGAAGCCGACGACGGCCCGGATTATTCCGACAATCCCGACCCGCGTCTGTTCGCCTATAACCTTTTCGGGGAACTGGAGCCGAGAGACGCGCCAAAACGCCAGCGTACTGCTGTGCCAAAGAAAGAGAAGGAGGAAAAGCCGGTCGAAAAGCCGAAACCGTGGGCTGACGCCAAACCGTTGCCCATAAACAAATTCCGACCGCTTACTGAAAAGGAGCTGGAATTTTACGGTTCTCTGAACTGGGACGACAATCCGCCTATCAACGGGTTCTACGAGGCCATGATGTCAATCGCATACGCCCAGCTTGCGGAGCGTGAGCGTCAGGCGGCTGAAAAAGAAGCCAACAAGGATTATAAATCCGAAACTATCGTCGAGGGCGGCACTGTAATCAAGAAAACAGAAGGCTACTTCATTCCCGGCAGACAGCCAAGAGTGGCGGCACAGCAGCCGGAGAAAACCGAGGTCAATATGTCACCCCGTCCTTTCTCGGAGGATATTCAGTTCTTCCACCACAACGGCAGTATGGTCGTTCAGGACGGTATGGTGGGCTTCCTCTCAGAAGTCCGAAAGAGCGGTGCGACATTCAACCCTCTGGAATTGAAGCCCGAACAGGCGAAACGCGCCATGCTCTATGTCACTCTGTCGGAAACTTATCAGCAGCTTTATAACTATGAGGCTGAGACCCATGAACCGTCAGAACATCTGCGCGAACACCTCAATCAGTATTATGACGAGTTTGTGGAGAAATACGGCAATCTAAATGAGAAAAAGAATGTAAAATTTATTCTCATGGATGCCAACGGCAGGGACGCACTGGCATTGGAGCGGGGCGAGAACGGTCGGTTTGTCAAGGCTGACATTTTCGACCATCCGGTATCATTCGCCATTGACGAGGTTACTTCGGTAGATACCCCGTTGGAGGCACTGACTGCATCGCTCAATAAATACGGTGTCGTCAACCTTGAATATATGTCAAGTCTGGTCGATATGGACGAATCCGCCCTTACAGAGAATCTGGCGGGTCACATATATTATAATCCGCTTGTCAGCAGCTATGAGGTCAAAGACCGTTTCATAGCTGGAAATGTAGTGGCAAAAGCCGATAATGTCAGGACATGGATTGACCATGAGGAAGAACGGATAAAGGACTTCCCCGGATATGACGGTGTAGAACCATTTATCGCCTTGTCGAAGGACTCCCTCAAAGCGTTGGAGGATGCCCGTCCGCGCCGTATCGAGTTCGACGAGCTGGATTTCAACTTCGGTGAGCGATGGATACCCACAGGCATATACTCCGCCTATATGTCGTACCTATACCACACCGATGTGAAGATTGCCTATTCTTCCTCAATGGACGAGTATTCGGCTGAGGCATCGAGAAAGAACATGACCATTTGGGAGGAGTTCTGTGTCAGAGGCTATTACCGCACATACGACGGTATGAGCCTGTTGAAACACGCCCTTCATAACACTGTTCCTGACATCAAGAAGTCGGCGGGTAAAGATGAAAACGGCAACGACATAAAAGTTCCTGACAATGAGGCTATCCAACTTGCCAATACCAAGATTGACGAAATAAGAAACGGTTTCTCGGAATGGCTCGAAGCCCAGTCGCCGGAGTTCAAGGAAAAGCTCGTTGACCTCTACAACGACAAGTTCAACTGTTTCGTGCGCCCTCAGTATGATGGTTCACATCAGACATTCCCTGACCTGAATATGAAAATATTGGGTGACAGGTATGGAATCCACTCTATCTATCAAAGTCAGATGGACTGTATATGGATGCTGAAACAGAACGGAGGTGGCGTGTGCGACCATGAAGTCGGGACAGGTAAAACGCTGATAATGTGCATAGCAGCACATGAGATGAAGCGTCTCGGACTGGCACACAAACCGATGATTATCGGGCTGAAAGCCAATGTCGCCGAGATTGCCATGACCTATCAGAGTGCCTATCCCAATGCCCGGATACTGTTTGCCGATGAAAAGAGTTTCAAGGCGGACAACCGCGTGGCGTTCTTCAACAAAATCAAGAACAACGACTATGACTGCGTGATAATGTCGCACGACCAGTTCGGGAAAATCCCGCAGTCGCCGGAAATGCAGCAACAGATTCTTCAGGCGGAGCTTGACACGGTTGAGGAAAACCTCGAAGTGCTGAAACAGCAGGGACACGATGTAAGCCGCGGTATGCTCAAAGGTCTTATCAAGCGTAAGGAGAACCTGACCGCCAAGATTGCCACCATTCAGTACCAGATGGAGCAGAACAAGGACGCAGTCGTTGACTTCAAGCAGATGGGCATCGATCACATCTTCGTTGACGAGTCGCACCAGTTCAAGAACCTTATGTTCAACACCCGACATGACCGAGTGGCAGGGTTAGGCAACTCGGAAGGCTCACAACGTGCGCTGAATCTTCTCTACGCCATTCGCACTATTCAGGATCGGACAGGCAAAGACCTCGGTGCAACTTTTCTCAGCGGTACTACAATCAGCAACTCGCTTACTGAATTGTATCTGTTGTTCAAGTATCTGCGTCCGAATGAGCTTGAAAGGCAGGACATCCGCTGTTTTGACGCGTGGGCGGCAATCTTTGCAAAGAAGACTACCGACTTTGAGTTCAATGTGACCAATCACATTGTGGCGAAGGAGCGTTTCCGCTACTTCATCAAGGTGCCGGAATTGGCGGCATTCTATAATGAGATTACTGATTATAGAACCGCTGAAGATGTGGGAGTTGACCGACCGGAGAAACATGAGATTCTTCACAATATCCCTCCGACACCACAGCAGGAAGCCTTCATCGAGAAACTGATGAAGTTTGCCGAGAGTGGCGACGCTACCATACTAGGACGCGCCCCTCTGTCAGAGACCGAGGAAAAGGCAAAGATGCTTATTGCCACAGACTATGCCCGCAAGATGGCACTTGATATGCGTATGATTGACCCCAACGCTGAGGATGATCCTAACAACAAGGCTTCACACTGCGCCAAGATGATTGCAGAATACTATCGCAGGTATGATGCGCAGAAAGGTACACAGTTTGTTTTCAGCGATCTCGGAACTTACAAGCCCGGCGAGTGGAATGTTTATTCCGAAATCAAGCGCAAGCTGATTGAGGATTATGGTATTCCGGCGCATGAAATCAGGTTTATACAAGAGTGTAAAACCGAAAGGTCGAGAAAGGCAGTCATCGAGGCTATGAACAGTGGCGATGTGCGTGTTCTTTTCGGTTCTACAAGTATGCTCGGAACAGGTGTAAATGCCCAACGTAGAGCGGTTTGCGTCCATGAACTTGATACACCGTGGCGACCGTCAGACCTGACTCAACGAGAAGGTCGAGCCATTCGCGCCGGCAACGAGATTGCTAAGTTATACGCTGATAATAAGGTGGATGTAATCATCTATGCTGTGGAGAAATCTCTGGACTCCTACAAGTTCAATCTTCTTCATTGCAAGGCGACATTCATAGATCAGCTCAAATCCGGCGCACTCGGAGCGAGAACCATCGACGAGGGTGCAATGGACGAGAAGAACGGCATGAATTTCTCGGAATACATGGCTATTCTCAGTGGCAACACCGATCTTCTCGAAAAGGCTAAACTTGAAAAGCGTATCGCGGCACTGGAATCTGAGCGCAAAGCTCACAACAAGGGCATTTCAGATTCCAAGTTCAGGCTCCAGACCATCAGTCACGACATCGCAAACAACGAGGCTGCAATCAGTCGCATGAAGGAGGACGCTGCCCGTTATCAGTCGGTCGTACAGCGAGACAAAGACGGCAACCCCGTCAACAATCTCACCATAGATACCTGCCACCTCTCCGATGAGAAGAATATGGGTATCCATCTGCAAGGACTGGCGCAGCGTTCCGACACACATGGTCAGTACCAGCGTGTCGGCGAGGTCTATGGGTTCCCCATCAGTATTATCTCGGAGCGTAATCTTGTTGACGGCAAGGAGACCGTTCAAAACCGCTTTGTGGTTGAAGGCAACTACAAATACAAGTTCAACAACGGATTCATTGCCATGAGCGACACTCACGCCGCTTGTATGAACTTCGTCAACGCTCTGGAAAAGATACCCGGCATCATCGCCCAGTATGAGGAACGAACTGCCAGACTCAAAGCCGACGTCCCCCAGCTCGAAGCCATCATCGCCAAGACATGGGGCAAGGAGGACGAGTTGAAGCAACTCAAATCCGAACTCGCCGCCCTCGACCGCAAAATCACTGCCGAACTGGCACCCAAAAAGGAGGAACAGGACGGCGAAGAAAACAAGCAGGTCAACACAGTTGATACTCCTACCACCGACACGAAAAAGTCGATGGTCGCGGAACCGGTCAATCAATACGGTACCAGAGCATTTAGGATATAGTTAAGGGGATGGTCGCATCGGGTTGCGAGCCATCCCCTTTCTTCCTTGTATGAAGTGTTTTTATTTGTATGAGAACTGTATTGTTGAACGAATATCAGTTGATGACGCTCCAATCATTGCTTTGAATTTGCCGGGTTCGGCTATCCATTCATGTTTTGAGTCATCAAAGAATTTGAGGTCATCTGGAGTTATGATAAAGGTCACTTCAGCCGTCTGGCCGGGAGCGAGATTTACTTTCTTGAAACCTTTGAGTTCTTTCAGAGGGCGAGGAAGAGAAGACTTTTCGTCTTGAATGTAAAGCTGAACAATTTCCTTGCCCTCTACATTTCCGGTGTTGGTTACAGGAATTGTAATGGTGATTGTACCGTTAGCCGACATCTCTTTAGCAGATGCAGTCGGTTTGTCATACTTGAATGTGGTATAGCTGAGACCATATCCAAACGGGAAGAGTGCCGGTATTTTCTTGGTATCGTGCCAACGATAACCGACAAATATATCTTCAAGATATTCCTGCTGAGGATCATTTCCTGCACTTACATCAGCACCTTTGAGGTCATCGGCAGCGTTACCAGCAGTTGCGCCTTCGATTCCGGGATAAGATATTTCTCCAAAATGATGGGCACCGTTGTCTTCAAGTTTTTTCGGGAAAGAGAAAGGGAGTTTTCCGCTTGGATTCGTTTTGCCAGATATGACATCGACCATCGACGGGCCTATCATGGTGCCAAGATACCAACTCTGCAACACAGCAGGAACCTTATCTATCCACGGCATTGCATAAGCATTGCCGGAGATATTGGCAACTACGAGGTTAGGATTGGCGGCTGCAAGTTCCTCAATGAGTTTGTCCTGCCCCCACGGAAGATTGTATTCACGTCGGTCAGTTGACTCGCAATCCTGAAAGCCGTTCTTATTGAGGCCACCGATATAGATAACTGCATCTGCGTCTTTGGCAAGAGCAACAGCTTCGTTACGCAGAGAATCGAGAATTTCAGCAGGAATAACATCCTCATGATCATACATCCAACGCCCGGTGCGATAACCTTCGGCATATTTTACATCATCGCCATATAAATTGCGTATTGCATCAAGTGGCGTGAACATATCCTTGACTTTCAGCTCAGAAGAACCGCCTCCGAAATTCAGTTTTCTGACGGCATTCTCACCAACTACAAGGATTTTCTTATATTTACCCGGCTGAAGAGGTAGAAGACCATTATTCTTCAACAAAACGATGGACTCATCTCCTATCTGCTTGGCTGCTGCATAGTGCTCAGGTGTAACAATAGAACCGAACGGTTTGTCAGTATCCATCGCTGTACGGAAAATCAAGCGCAGGATATTACGGGCTTTATCATCGACTGTTGATTCAGGAACCTCACCATTTTTCATCATATTAAGATATGGATCGGCGAGATAATAATCGTTATATCCAAATTCAGCTTCCGAGGTCAAACCATTTGTGAACGAACCCATTTCAATGTCAAGGCCATTCAGAGCAGCTTGTTTTGTGTCATGTGCGCCACCCCAATCGGTGATTACTACACCGTCAAAGCCCCATTCTCCACGGAGAATGTCATTAAGAAGCCTCTGGTTATGGCAGCAATGTTCATTCCATACTTGATTATATGCACCCATGATGCTCCACGCCTTGCCATCCTCAACAGCGCGTTTGAACGCCGGAAGGTAGATTTCATAGAGGGCGCGGTCAGACAGTTTCACATTGATGTTGCCACGCCACTTTTCCTGGTTATTCAATGCGAAATGCTTGACACAGGCGGCCACACCGTTTTTCTGAAGCTCCTGAATGTAGGGTACAACCATCTCCCCGGCGAGATATGGGTCTTCACCCATATACTCGAAGTTACGTCCGTTAAGGGGTGTGCGATAGATATTGACTCCGGGCCCTAATAGCACATCTTTCTCACGGTAACGAGCCTCTTCACCGACATTCTTACCATAGATTGCCGACATTTCAGGATTCCATGTCGCAGCGAGAGCTGTCAATGCGGGAAATGCTGTGATTGAATCATTTGTCCAGTTGGCATATCCCCAGTCATTCCAATTTACCTCGGCGCGGACACCATGGGGGCCGTCACTCATCCATATTTCGGGAATACCAAGTCGCGGTACTCCAGGAGATGAAAACTTACCTTGTGCATGGCACATGGCAACTTTCTCTTCAAGCGTCATGCGAGAAAGGGCATCTTCGACACGCTCCTCAATCGGCTTGGTTTTATCCAGATAGACCGGAGTCTGTGTCTGGGCAACCGCAGAAAACATTGTCATCATAGCGGTCACTACAAGAAACTGTTTGATTTGCATATAATGAATAATTATTTTGCAGATAAAGAAATCGTTCCGTCATTCAATCCTTTGGCAGAGGCTGTTATGTCGATATTTCCTGACTTGCCGTCAGACTGAACTATCAACATTGCTTTGCCGTAGAATGCTTTCCTCTTATCAGACTTAAACGGTTCAAGAGATATGGGGGAGCCGTTGTCCACGCCTACATTCTGTCCGGCGGCAGACACAGTAAATGATACTTCATCATCGGCCAATGGACATAGATTGCCGTCTTTGTCAACAATCTCAACAGTGACATAACTTAAATCCTTTCCATCAGCATGAATGACACTTCGGTCAGGGGTTAACCTTACGGCAAATGGTTTTCCAGCAGTCTTTACGCATCTGCGGGCAACTTCCTTACCATTTTTGCGTGATACTGCCTCAACAGTGCCCGGCTCATACTTCACTCTCCATGAGGCGTGATACTTCTCCGGCTCCGGCTTTCTGACACCTTGTGAAACACCATTGACATAGAGTTCGACCTCATCGGCATTGTTGTAATAAGTCCATATATCAACGGTCTGACCCGGGGTCCAGTTCCAATGTGGGAAAAGGTGCAGAACCGTTTTATCCGGTCTCCACTGACTTTGATACATATAATAAATATCCTTAGGGAACCCGGCAAGATCAACGATGCCGAAATAAGAACTACGAGCCGGCCAACCAAAAGGAGTTGGCTCTCCAAGATAATCAAAACCGGTCCATACAAATTGTCCCATTATAAAATCATTCTGTTCGACATGGCGCATTGTCCCTTCATGAGTATTCCCCCAAGGCACATGGCAATTATCATAAGCTGAACATGAGAAAGACTCATCGTAGAATGGCTTATCCCAGCTTTTAGGCCAGATATACATACTGTCGCTTGGCATTCTATAATATCCACGTGTCATTAAAGCTGATACACTTTCAGTAATAATGAAAGGTTTACCTGGAAATTTCACTGGAACATCCTTAAACCAATCATCATGATAATTGTACCCAATTATGTCTAAAGCCCCTGACCGAAACAGGTGATTGCCGGGTTCCGGTTCATTACATCCGGCAGTTACAGGGCGTGTACTGTCAAGTTTGCGGACCATGTTGGCGAGTTTCTCAGTCAGTAGTGAATTGACCGATTTTTCACTGTTCTCATCAGCAAGCATTTCTTTTCCATGACCAAAATTCAGGATTAGATTAGCTTGTTCAAGGCTTAAGGTATCTGCATCCGCATGGCTCCACTGTTCCAGGACCTCATTGCCGATGCTCCACATCACTATAGACGGGTGATTACGGTCTCGCATAATCAAATCATTAAGATCCTTCTCATGCCAGTCATTGAAATATCGAGCATAGTCATGTTCTGTTTTCTTTTTTCTCCACATATCAAAAGTTTCGTCCATAACCAAAAGCCCCATTTTATCACACAAATCAAGAAGCTCAGGAGCCGGAGGATTATGTGAGCAACGAATAGCATTCGCACCCATATCACGCATAATCACAAGCTGACGTTCGATTGCTCTTGTATTGACGGCTGCACCGAGTGCCCCGGCATCATGATGTAAACACACACCATTTATCTTCATCGGTTTATCATTCAGAAAAAAACCTTTTTTAGCATCAAAACGAATATTCCTGAATCCTGTTACAGTAGAATATGTGTCAACAATCTGACCTTTTACTACGATATCACTTATGACAGTATAAAGGTTCGGTGATTCTGTTGACCACAGCAGCGGTTTATTGACAACCAAATCTTGTTCACAACAGACAGGCCGGTCATGAATTAGTGTTACCGCAGATCGGGTTGATGACAATGTAATGCCTTTGTGATCAATTATCCGGGTAAGTACATGTGCTTTCGTATTTTTACTCGTATGGTTTTCTATAGTCGTAACAATCTTTACTTTACCTTCATTCTCGGTAATGTCATAAGGTGTTACATGCTGTCCCCACAGTCCTATATGAACCTTGTTCAGCTTGCGCAACCACACATTACGATAGATGCCGCAGCCTGAATACCAACGAGAATTGGGCTGTTCGGCATTATCAACTTTTACCGCTATAACATTATCGCCACCATTATGTACATAGGGTGTAATATCATAACTAAACGATGCGTAACCATACGGACGAGTTCCAAGATAATGCCCGTTTATAAAAACTGATGCATTCATGTAAACGCCATCAAAGTCTATATAAACAAGTTCATCCGAAGTCATGTCGATAGAAAAGTGCTTACGATACCATCCTATACCACCGGGCAATGCTCCTCCTCCAGTACCGGAAGGGTTATCAATGCTGAAATCGCCTTCTATAGCCCAGTCGTGCGGAAGGTTTAGGTTTCGCCACTCGGAATCCGGATACGTCGGTAGTGCTACATTATCAGAATCTGCAAGTGCAAACTTCCAACTTTTGTTGAAATTCTGTCTTGAATTGTGCTGAGCCAGCAGAATTCCACTACTCAACATACAAATCAAAAACGAGACGATAATTCTGTATCTCATGGGTTTAGATGGATAAAGTGAGTTCAGTACCGTCATAGTTTACCAGTGTTCCTTTTTTTATATAATTGGCTGAGGATGGATTGTTAGCGTCGATTTTAACAACGTTAAACTGACGAGATGCTTTCATTCCGGGATAGCTCCCTTTACGAGCCTTGAACGTAAGTGATGAATCAGCATCAGAATACTCCATCTGAATGTGGCTGCACATTCCTTTCTCATAATTATAGTTGACACCTTCGTCCTCATATAGCGTGAATTTACCGTCGTTTCCGGCATATACAAGTATTGTGACAGGAGCATCACTATTATCGGCAGTAGATTGTATGTCCTCACCCATAGGAAGGATTGATCCACTCCTTACAAAAAGAGGGATTCTGTCATAAGGGGCATCGACCATTACATTTTGTCCGCCTTTTATGATTTCTCCGGTATAAAAATCATACCAATTCTCATTTTCAGGGAAATATACATTACGGTTGCGAGCTCCGTATTTATATACAGGTGCTACCATAAGGGCTGATCCAAACATATATTGATCTTTTAGATTACGAGTATTCTCATCTGCGGTGAAGTCCATAACCATAGGACGCATAATGGTATAGTCATCAAAATGTGTCATTCCTGCGAGCGAATAGATATATGGCATCAGATTATAACGGAGTTTAGTATATGCTACTATCGATTTGTATGCAGGGTGACTCTCCGGTGCGATGTTGAATACTTCTCTGAACGGCCATTGTCCATGAGCACGGAACAATGGGGCAAAGCACCCGAACTGATACCAACGAGTATTAAGCTCACGCCACTCTTTGAGGTCTTCATTTTCTTCGCCCGTATTATTGAAGAGTTGCTGAGCCGGAACGTATCTGTCCTCCACGCAGAAACCGCCAATATCCATTGTCCAGTAAGGGATGCCACTGACAGCGAAGTTAAGACCCGCTGAAATTTGCGCTTCCATGTCTTCCCATCGTGTAGCAATATCACCACTCCAAGTAGCTGTTGAATATCTTTGAAGTCCGGCAAAACCGGAACGAGTCAATAAAAACACACGCTTGTCAGGGTCAACGCTACGCTGTCCGTTATAAATTGCTTCTGCATTCATCAGGGCGTAAGCATTAAAATATTTGGTTGACGGGCCCAAAGCAGTAGGCGTGGTTAAATCCTTACGATACTGAATGTCTGTACAATCCCTTATGTTGGGTTCACTTGCATCCATCCACCATGCATCTATGCCGAGTGGCATATAATGGTCATTCATCTGGGTCCAGAATAATTTACGAGCTTCCGGATGGTACGCATCATAGAACGAACCTAAATAACCGGGGCCAACCCAGTCTCTAATACTATCGCGTATAGCACCCTGATACATCCAGCCATTTTTGTCAAACTCTTTATAATGGTCTGTTGTAACGTAAAATTTTGGCCAAACAGATACCATAACCCTACCATTCATAGCATGGATAGAGTCAACCATGCCTTTAGGGTCAGGGAATCTGTTGCGATCGAACTCATGGCTTCCCCATGAGTTTTCCTCCCAATGAAGCCAGTCAATTACTATATTGTCTATGGGAATTTCCCGTTTTCTGAATTCAGAAAGAGTTGATAGGACTTCGTCCTGTGTGTTATATTTTTCGCGGCTCTGCCAGTATCCCATAGCCCATTTAGGCATAATAGGGGATTTCCCGGTCAGAGTACGGTAGCCGCTTATAACATCGTCCATCGTTTTGCCGTACACAAAATAATAGTCAATCATATCTTGCATCTCCCCCCACCAAGACATCTGACTCTTGCGTGTGTTTTCCATAGGGGCATAAGCCCTCAAACCGCAGTACGCGACTGCACCGTTGGGTTCCCATTCGATTTTAATGGGAACCCTTTTCCCTCTCTCCATATTCACCGAGAACTTGTAGCTGTTGGGATTCCAAGCGGTGCGCCAGCGTCTGTCAACAATCTTTTTTTTACCTATTGATATTGTTTGATAACCTGAATAATACATTATAAAATTGAACTCTCCCGTCTCAGAAGGCTCAATTTCGCCTTCAAATACTACGTTAGAACCTGCGAAATTAAAATCTTTCGGCAGATTAACCACGTGCTGGAGATCTCCACGGATTAAATGCTCAAAATATATCTGTGGTTCTTGTCTAACTAACTTATTGCCATCTTTGTCAATGTAAGTTCCGGTAAGAAATCCTTCATTGCCTTTTGAGTCGTAGAGTGTGAAAACATCACCAATCTGTGAGTAATCGTTAGGATTACCCCAACGACACAGAGAGTAGCTATCCCACAGTATTCCGTAATTATCTGTAGAGACGACAAAAGGAACAGAGACTTTGGTATTGTATTGGAACAGTTCTTCGTTTTTACCTTTATAATTGAACTCATTGCTTTGATGCTGTCCCAAACCATAAATACCTTCGTTATCGTTGAGAGAAGCAAAACTCTGAGTGACGGAGTATGCGTCTGTGCCTTCCACACTTATCGGAGTGAATATTCTTGGAGAATTCTCTTGAAGTATCTTTTCGCCATGAGCATCAAAAAAAGTAACCGCACCTGTATTGCCATTTATAACGGCTCGGACTTCTTTTGTGGAAAGAATAACATCATTCCCTTTTTCTGACAGTTCAAATCCTGTTTTTGCTACTGAAGGCAGAACTACAAGACTACCGGTTTCTGAGAAGGTCTCATCAGGTGTAGCTGAAACTCGAATTATTTTATCACTATATACCTTTAGTCGAACATTCTCTTTTGAAGAATATACGACAACACCATCTGATAATCTTGCATATCGAACTGCAACTGCGTTTTGGGATAGCAGAAGTGCCATGAGTAGAACTACAAAGGGTTTTATTCTCATTGTTTAGACTGTGGTTAAATTTTTTTTGCAAAATTACAGACACAATCCTAAACAGTTCAATAAAAATGTTTTCATCTGCGGAGAAAACAAGCCCTCCTACAAAACATCATGTTACCAAGATGGGTATAAAATGTTATTGTCCTTCTTTATTCTGATACTCCGAGGGTGAAATTCCAAATTCCTCTTTAAAATATTTAGTGAAATATTTGGGGTTGTTAAACCCTAATTTATAAGCTATTTCAGACACGTTTAGCTGGCTATCCCTGAGATATTGGGCTGCCCTTTTGAGCCTTAGGATTCTAATAAACTCTACAGGAGTTTTTCCAGTTAGCGCAAGAATCTTCTTGTATAGGTGAACACGACTCATTCCAAGATGTTTACTAAGTTCTTCTACAGTGAGATCACTGCGAGACATGTTCTCTTCTACATATTTTACCGCCTTATCAATCAACTGTTCGTCAAGTGAGGTTATATGAATCTCACTTGGAGTCGGCTCAATTAATGTTCGCTTAAGCCCTTTCCGCTTAAGAGATATAAGACGTTTCATCTTTATTGCCAGTACGATATTATTAAATGGTTTGGTTATATAGTCATCCGCTCCAAGTGTAAGGCCTTCAATAACTGAATTTACATCATGTTTGGCTGTTAGCATGATAACCGGCACGTCTACAGTTGCTGCATTACCTTTCAGTTCGCGACTGAGTTGTATGCCATCCATATTAGGCATCATTATATCACTAACAATAAGGTCAAAATCATGCTTTTTAGTCTCTTCCAACGCTTTTATCCCATCCGAAGCACATACTACGTCATAATCCTGACTGAATTCATCTTTTAGAAATTCGGTCATATCTTCATTGTCATCAACAAACAACACTTTTGGCTTTACATGTCCAGGAGTCTCGTTTTCTTTTGATGCTTCTGATGCCAGTATGTCTGTGGGTTCAGACTGTTGTCGCGGTTCCTCTGTTGCTATTGCTTCATTCTTACGGAATGGGATATAAACCGTAAAAACGGTACCACAAGGTTTGTTATCTTCAACGCAAACATTTCCACCATGCAGATTGACATATTCATAAACAAGGCTCAGGCCTATGCCTGTCCCTGTATTGAGGTCTGATTGGTCTGCGCTACGGTAGAAGCGTTCAAAGATATGTTGTTTATCCTCTGCTGTAATTCCTTTACCAGTATCTGCAACAGATATTACAACATTAGTATCTTCTTGTTTAATCTTTACCTGAATTGAACCACCTTCTGGAGTATATTTCATCGCATTTGAAAGAAGGTTCATGAATGTTTTGGTAATCTTATCATTATCATAAGCCATATCAATACGATCTGCGTCGCAGACCAAATCAATCTTGATGTCTCTGCGTTCTGACAGTTCGCTGAATGATTGACATACTGAAATGATAGTCTGAACCATATCTCCAGAGGAGAGATGCAATTTAAGCCCCGCCATCTCATTCTTTCTAAAATCAAGCAGCTGATTAACAAGGTATAATAATCGTGAGGCGTTATTCTTGATTGTTGTGAGGCGTTTTATGTCTCTTTCTTTATCGCATTCTTTCAGCATAGAATCAACAGGAGCCAAAATAAGTGTTAGTGGCGTACGAAGTTCATGGCTGATATTTGTAAAGAATTTAAACTTCAACTGATTTAATTCCTGAGTCTTTCTATCTTGATCTTCTTTTTGACGTAACTTAAATTTGCGATGCTCCCGATTCTTCACAAGGATAATAATTGACACGAATGCTGCTACAAGTAATATCCCATATATGACTTTGGCCCACCATGTAGCCCACCATGGTGCTTTGATATTTATAATTAGCGAAGTTTCCTCACAACCTCCAATGCCATCACCATTAATTGCTCTGGTTTTTAGGGTGTATATGCCAGGGGATAGATTTGTAAACACGGCATGGTGTATTCCTCTTGTGCATAAAGTCCATTCATCTGAAAAGCCTTCAAGCATGTATTCGTAAATCACACATTCTGAATTACTAAAGTTGTCTGTTGTAAAATAGACCGTTATGTCATTTTGATTATAATTCAGATTTATTTCCGAAAGATAAGCCAAGCCCTCAGGAAGTATTACTCTTCCATCATATAAATTTCCAATCTCAAGACGCTCATTCTTCAGATATATGTCTGTAAATTTTACCTTAGGGGCATGTTGGTTATACTCTATATTTGCCGGGTCAATTTTAACGATACCGGAAAGATTACCGGCAAGTATATCTCCAGTCGGTAGCAAGCACATTGACCGTTGATTGAATGTGCCTGATACTATACCATCTTTACCGCCATATTGCATTGACCTAAACTTGTATTTTGCTGAATCTCTGTCGAAAGACACTTGGCAATTATATAATTCACTATCCACCGTTATCCACATCGAACGATCTGCACCTTCAACTATACCAAGAATAAACTGATGGGGGTTAGATTGGTTTAATACTACAGGATATAGGTGTCGCTTATCAGTATCGTATACATTTAGGCCATCTCGAGTTGCAATCCACAACAGCCCTCGGCTATCTATAAGTAGCTGATTAATTGTTTTGTTGGATAAATTTTCAATGTTTAAATAGGAGACGCTCTTTGCCGAGGGAGAAAACTGGCAAATTCCATAGGTTGTTCCAATATAAAATTGCCCATTTCGACCTTTCACTATGGTATTTACGTAATCTGTTGTAAGCCTTGAATTTGCCGTATTAAACGTTTCAAAGCTATTTGTTGTTTTATCATATGTTTGAATCCCTCCGCCTAAAGTTCCTATTAACAGGTGGTTGCCATTATAAGGAACAATAGCCCATATATTGTTAGACGATAGACCGTCTTCAATCGTAAAGTGTTTTGTGCTTCCATTAATATAATAAAACATACCATTGTTGAATGTTCCGATCCACACTCCACCTTTATCATCAGGGTATAAACATACTATTGCGTGATTTGACTTTTCATCTGGATATATGGAGTTTACAATACGTTTAAGCCGATAGTTGTATTTCAATAGACCATTTTTATCAGTTCCAACCCAGACATGTTCAGTATCTTTATAGGCTTGAGATATACAATTGACATCGGCAAACGATGTTGATTCAAATTTATATTCGCATGGATAATAGACAGAGATACCTTTTTTGTTCGTTCCTACCCACATTCCATTATTATTGTCACGATATATGGTTCTGATTGAGTTATTGCCAAGAGAATAAATATCTGTAGAGTTATTGACAATACATTGAGAAACACCATTACTGTCTATTACTTCCAGCCCTTCATTATCATATCCGACCCAAATTTGGCCTTCACCATCTTGGTTAATAGCCTTTACTGGTTTATTTTTTTGTGTAATCGCAAAGCGAGAATCAATCCACTTATCTACATTCAGGTCAAAAATATTTATTCCAAGGATACTATAAACCCATATCCTGTCATTATTATCCAAAAACAAGCTGTATTCCTCAAATGAGTGGGGGCGTCTTGGGGATCTATGTGTGTTTATTATACTGCCATCTGTATAATTAAGAATATAAAGTCCTCCTTTATCTGTAACTGCAATTACTCGATTTCTCTCTTTTAGCGGTATTATATCTGTAATGTCTTTGCCATCTATTGGAGCCTTTAATATATGGTGCAGAATTTTTAAACTGTCAAGTTTGAACAGCCCATTATCACGGACCGCAATCCATAAGTCATTTCCACAAGTCTTAATCCTATTGGGGTTCGCTGGCAGACCAAGCTCGTGTTGCTTAATATCTGTAAGGTATGAAAATGTTTCAGTTCGGGGATTAAACAAGGAATAATTTTCACCTGCATATATCCATAAATTGCCTTCAGAGTCCTCTTGTATCTCTTGAATGTAATTGTCATGGAGCTTCGTCGAGTCTTGAAAACTGCTGTGATATGTTTTTATATTGTATCCATCATAGCGATTCAAGCCAGATGCGGTGCCAAACCACATATAGCCTTGTGAGTCTTTGTGTATTGCGTTGACTTGATTATTGGAAAGTCCGTGACCGGAATGGATGGTACGGAACTTTATATCGCTGGCTTCCGCTGTCAAGCAAGTCGCATTAGCAATAAGCACGATAAGCAGAATTTGCTCAATTATGGAGTATCTATTCATGCTGCAAAGTTAACAATAATCTGTGTTTTTTATCTTGACAGACAGCCGATAATATAAGTAGCAAAATGCTGAATAATAGCAAAAGAAACATATTATACCCAAATTAAAAACATCGCTAATGAACCTTAAAACGGGAAAGGGTCAGTTTGATTACATCAATATTTATATGGATGGGTTTATCATCGTAACTTTGCAAGTGTCACTAAAAATGATAGAAGCGCGAATAATTTCATTTTAACAATAACCAATATATACCAATGGAAAAAGCAAATTTGAAGCAATTCCGCGACAAGCTATTTAGACGCTTGTTAATGGTCGCTATCTGCGTCATTACGAGTGTCGGATGTCTGCATGCGGAATCAGTCACGGTCAAGGGTACCGTGATATCTGCGTCGGATGGAGAACCGCTAATCGGTGTTTCCGTCCTTCTGGAAGGGAGTGCCACAGGCACAACCACTGACATTGACGGTAATTTCACCATTAAGGCGGGAATTGGCCAGACTCTTAAATTTTCGTATGTCGGCATGGAGCCGATGTCGGTTAAAGTAACAGGACCGGAAATGACTGTTGAAATGAAGGATGATTCAGCAGTTCTTGATGAAGTAGTTGTTGTCGGTTATGGTGTACAGAAAAAGAAACTTGTAACCGGTGCAACATCACAGCTAAAAGGCGATAATGTTGCTAAAATGAACACAACAAACCCGCTTCAGGCTATGCAGGGACAAGCACCGGGCATAAACATCACACAGTCAAGCGGTCAGCCTGGCAAGGGCATGAAAGTATCTATTCGCGGTATCGGAACTGTAGGGAACTCAGGGCCTCTTTATTTAATTGATGGTGTAGGCGGTGACATCAACTCTGTGAATCCCGCAGACATTGAAAGCATTGATATTCTTAAGGACGCAGCCTCAGCAGCTATCTATGGTGCTCAGGCGGCTAATGGTGTTGTTCTTGTCACCACCAAGTCCGGTAAAGAAGGTAAGGCTACCGTATCATTCGATGGCTATTTCGGATGGCAGCACGCGCCTCGTCAGGTTCGCATGCTTAATGCGCGTGAATATATGAAAATAATGGATGAACAGGCTGTCAATTCAGGTGATGCGCCCTATGATTGGACCAGTTTTAAGAGCATATACGATCAAAATGGAAACATTTATGACACAGACTGGCTTGGTGCTATGATCAAAGACAATACCCATACTCAAAACTATACATTGGGTGTATCAGGCGGTAATGCAAAATCCAATTATGCAATATCATTAGGTTATACAAATCAGGAGGGTTTGATCGGAGGTCCTCAGGTCTCTGACTATTCCCGTTATAATTTTCGAGTAAACTCCAATCATAAACTGTTTGATAACTTTCTTACGGTTGGTGAACACGTTAGCTTCATTCACTATAAGACAAAGAATATGACCGATGCCGGTAACGGTAATAATGGTAATAAACTTTATCCTGCATTCAACACATCTCCTTTATCTCCTATATATAGCGATAACGGTTATTACGGCTCCCCGTTCAACAGTACAGCTTTGTCTGACTGGGCTGGCGGAGATGGCAACCCTTATGGCAATATGATGACAACATCGCAACTCCAGAACAAAAATACATTGTTCAATGGAGACGTATTCGCGTCAATAGAACCTGTAAAAAACCTTGTCATAAAGACTTTGTTTGCGGTATCGTATACTTCCTATAATTATCGCAGTTTTACACCTAAATATCGATTCAATGCATCTACCGACCAGAATTTTACTAAAGTGAATCAAAGTGCCGGCGATGGATTTACAATCACTTGGCAAAACACAGCCTCCTACAACTGGAACTGGGGTGTTAATGAAATGCACGCTCTGCTTGGTATGGAAACTTCTCGAACCGATGGATTCGACATTGCAGCAGGAAATGCTAATCTTACATCAGGCTTTGACGTCTGGGATAAGGCTTGGGTAAGCAATGGCAATGCCACAACATTAGGACAGAATGGCATATCCATTTCAGGCAAGCCATGGGATAGCTCCCGAAATATTTCTTATTTTGCACGTCTTGGCTGGAATTATGATGAAAAATACATGATTGAGGCAACTTTCCGAGCTGATGGTTCGTCCAAGTTTGCAAAAGGCAATCGATGGGGCTATTTCCCTTCGGTTTCTGCCGGTTGGAATATCTCTAACGAACATTTCATGGAAAGCACTCACACATGGCTGAACTTCCTGAAACTTCGTGCAAGCTGGGGGCGCGTAGGTAATAACAATGTGGCCAACTATCAATACCTTGCTCCGCTTGTATTTGATGCATCATATACTTTCGGTGGTGTCCTTGGCAATGGTGAGGATAACAAAGGATACATTCAGAATGGCGGATACCCAAGTCGTCTCGGAAATGAAAAGGTTAAATGGGAAACATCCGAACAGACCAATGTGGGTATTGATGCCCGCTTCCTTGACACAAGACTTGAATTCAACTTTGACTTTTATATTAAAACTACAAAAGACTGGCTGGTTCAGGCTCCCATTCTGTCAACAGCCGGAACTGCGGGCCCGATTATCAATGGAGGTAACGTAAAAAATACTGGCGTTGAATTAAATCTTCAGTGGCGAGACAATATCGGTAAAGTAAATTATTGGATTGGTGCAAATGCCGCATATAATCACAATCGTGTTGGCTCTATCCCAACTGAAGATGGTATTATTCATGGTGCCACCGGTCAGCTATGGAACAATTCAGAAGAATTCTATCGCTCAGAAAACGGACATGAAATTGGCTACTTCTGGGGTTATAAGACTGCCGGCATATTCCAAAATCAGAAAGAGATAGATGACTGGATTGCAGCTGGCAACGGAGTGTTCCAGGCAAATCCTCAACCTGGTGATGTAAAGTATGTAGACATAAATCATGATGGAAGAATTTCTACAGACGACAGAGTTGATCTTGGTAGTGGCATACCAGACTGGACATTCGGTATTAACCTCGGCTTTGAGTGGAATGGCTTTGACTTTTCAGCCGTAGCAAACGGTACAGCCGGTGCTGAAATTGTACAGGCTTATAGAAGTATTGATAATCCAAAAGCAAATTATGACTCTAAAATTCTTGGTCGATGGACTGGAGAAGGCACGTCCAATAAAATACCGCGTGTAACAACCAGTACCGAAAACTGGCAGTTCTCTGACCTTTACGTCCACGACGCAGACTTCCTTCGCATAAGTAATATTACAATTGGCTACGATTTCGCTAAATTACTCAAATGGAAGTATATAAGTCGGGCACGCCTTTATTTCCAGATTCAGAATCTCCATACATTTACAAAATATGATGGTATGGATCCGGAAGTCGGCGCAAGTCCGAGCGCACATAGCTGGGCCACAGGCATAGATCAGGGTTATTATCCCCGTCCTCGTACGTTCCTCATGGGCGTAAATCTAACATTCTAATGTCTTAAAGAACTGAATAACATGAAAATATATAAATCAATCATAGCTGCACTTTTAGTTGGTTCCGTTCTGACCGGAGGACTGACTTCATGTAGCGACAGTTGGCTTGATGTCGAGTCAAAGACCGAGTCAAATACCGGTAACTTTTACCGGACACAGGATGATGCTGAGTCAGCTCTTATAGGCTGTTACAGCGCGTGGAGACGTACAAACTCATATGGAACATGGGGGTTCTACATGTGCTCTACACTTATGTCAGATGAGTGCTTCGCAGGCACAGGCGTAGCAGACACTCCTGATTATTCGGTAGTTGACCGTTTCGATCAAAGCCGTTATGCCGCGGGTACAAGTCTCCTTGAATCAGCATGGGATTCGTACTATAAGTGTATCTATCGTTGCAACGAGCTTATTCGTTACGATGAAAACGGCCAGATTGAATGGAATGACGGGGCTGTAAGAGGTCGCATTATGGGTGAATGTCATGCTTTGCGTGCGCTTTGTTACTTTGACATGGTACGCCTATGGGAAAATATTCCACTTCTCACAGAGCCCACCGACAATCCCAATGTACCTCAAGCAAATCCCGATGACGTATATGCTACTATCGTGAGTGACTTCAAATTCGCCGCAGATAATATTCCGTCTGATGCTTATCCGCGTTCTGAAAAGGATATTAATGACGGACGTCTTACCCGTTTTGCCGCTGAGGGTATGCTCGCTCGCGTATATCTATATTACAATGGTTACTATGGCAAGCAGCTCGCCAATCTTTCTAAAGAAGAAGTAGTCAATTACCTTGATGAGATTATCAAGTCAGGGGATTACAAGTTGGAGCAATTCTCACATCTCTGGCCCGCAGCCTCACAGACCCCGGCAAAAGATTCTCATTCTTGGGAAAAGGATAATTATAAAATGGTTAATGATGAAGTGATTCTCCAGATGCACTTCAATTACATTGGCAACGCCTATGGCTCTGATGAGGACAAACACGGCAACCGTTGGATTGTTATGTTCGGACTTCGCAAATTCTGGGCTTCTCCTTATGGATATGGTTGGGGTTGCGGAACTGTTAATCCTCGTCTTGCAAGTGCTTTCAGCCGTAATGATCTTCGTTATAAGGCATCTATCATAGATTTTCTTGGGGAAGATCTTCCGTCGAAAATGTCAAATGGCTCTACCGGAACATTTGATGACTACCTCCGTGACCAGCGCGAATACACCGGCTATGCGGTGAAGAAATTCACACCGACCTGTTATTTCGATGGTGAAACGACAATCCCCGGCAAAACCGGAACTATCGTTCAGGAATATCAGACTCAGCCGTATGTAATTCTGCGTTACGCCGACGTACTTCTTATGGCGGCAGAACTTGGAGGTACTCCTTCAAAGACAGCGCAGGAGTGCTTTGATGAGGTTCACCGACGTGCCTTTACAGATGAAGATGGTAATCTTAATGATGGTTATGCCCAGCTCACAGTAACAAATGAGACAATCTTAAGAGAACGTCAATGTGAGTTTGCATTTGAGGCAATCCGCTACTGGGACCTTCTGCGTCAGGGTGTAGATTACGCCGCGAATACAATAGCAGAAAACGAATTGCAAGTTCTTACCGGAAACCAGCCAGATTTTATCACAATCAAAGCTGAGAATATCCGAAACAAACGTGGTCTGATGCAGATACCACAGAATCAGATAACACTTTCCAATGGTGTTCTTCACCAGAATCAAGGATGGTAATTTCAAAACTCAGAACAATGAAACTAAAACATATATTTTTAACAATAGCCGTTATTATGCTGGGTTTGTCGGTGACATCCTGTTCGCCCGACGAATTCGACATGCCGGAGAATAATGTGGCGGCTGGTGATCTTGTGGAAGGTATAGCCTACACAGTAACTCATGACTCTAACAATCCTAATATAGTATATCTTGACAGCAAAATGCCTCAAGGATACACTGTTTATTGGGAACATCCACAAGGACGTTGTCAAGACAACCATGTCGAACTTCGTCTCCCCTTTGAAGGAGAATACACTGTCAAATTCGGAGTAGAGACTCGCGGTGGTCTCGTTTTCGGAGAGCCGACAACATTCACTATCAATGATTTCTGTGCCGAATTCGTCACAGATGAACTTTGGACTTACCTGACAGGTGGTGTCGGTAAATCTAAAGTCTGGGTCTACGACAACGGCAAATATGGATTCCTTGCAGGAGAAATTTCATATGGGTCGCCTAATGATAATCCTAATTTTGGATGGAAGGCATTTACTGCAAACTGGGATCCGGGAATGGGTCATTGTGAGGATGCAGATATGTGGAACAGTACGATGACCTTTGACCTCATTGGTGGAGCCAACTACTCTTTCTACAATTCATCGAATAATTCTACACAGACAGGACTGTTCAGTATTAACACAGACGACCATACTATGGCATTTACAGATGCTGATCTCATGCACCCCGACAAGTGGACAGCACGTAAAGCCGATTGGAGAAAGGATCTCAAGATTATAGAACTTGATGAGAATCATCTTCGTATAGGATATGTTCGTCAACCAGGCAACTGGGGCGGAGAATGGCTCGAAGTATTCAATTATGTATCTAAAGAATATGCAGAGTCATATGTTCCTCCTGTAATTACACAGGAGCCAAAACCCTCTTTGGCTGACGGTTGGCTCACACTCTTCAATAACCAATGTATTTACGCTTCCTGGACTCTTGATTCAAGTGTTCCTTATGACTGGTTCAATCTTGATGGAACACGTAAGAACAACTATGCAAAACTGGAAGACTATCCTCAAGCATATACTCCTATTGCCCTCGAAAGTCCTGTGACTATAAAGCTTACATCTCCGGCTGCCAATGACTATAAGGTTACACTCCCCGATGGAAGTTCCATTGCCGGTAAGTTTACAGTCAACGAGGACGGTGTTCTCTCACTCTCCAATGGTGTAGGACATGCCTTGATCGCTAATGGTAACATCGTCTTTGAAGCAAATTATGATACAGATCTGCAAGTTCTCAAATTTGAAACTGACGACCTTGGTCGCATGTCTGACATATGGCTTGGATATAAAGAGCGAGACCTTACAGGTAAGTCCATTCAATATGTGGGATATCACTTTGTCGCAGATTATGGCGGTGCAAAAGAAGAAACTACCTATAAAACGACGCTTAACTTCAATAATACCGGCAACTGGACTATGGTAACCGGTGATGCCGTATATGTTAAGGAAGGTACTTATACACTAAGTGTAAATACCACTTGGACAACCGGAGACCCTCTGCTTTGGCTGGATTGTGAGAAATTCCTTCGTGATCATCCCAATGGAGACATAATCATTACTGATATAAAAGTAGATGGCTCTTCTATTTCATTTGATGATAATGTTATCTCTCGCGGATATCCTGATGACAATGCAGAAACTCAGAGTGCTCGTCGTTACATCTGCAATGCTTGGAGTCTTGCAAGCTGTTTCCCAAGTCTTGACATATTCAAGCCCTCTAACGGAATTGATGTGACAATCAAGGTCGTTTACGATAATGGCAAACCATTTATCAAAGAGTAACCATTTCAAATTAATCTGACTTAAATGAAAAGAAATATATTTTATTACGCCATTTCATTTGTTGCAGCGGTTTTTATGACCGCCTGCAACGATGATGACGTGACAATAAATCAAGAGCCGATAATAAAGGCTATAGAGACAGGTAATGTAGATGTCACAGCTACAACTGCGACAGTCTACGGACATGTGAGCGACTTGTCATCACAACATAGTGATCGATATTCGGTCGGTGCGGTATTCAGTGTGAGCGAAGATCCCACAGTCAGCGGTACACGCCAACCGGGTTCAGTAGATGGTAATGGTGACATTGTTGTAGAACTTGCAGGACTTCAAGACGGCGTGACATATTATTATGCCACCTACGTTACTCTTCAGGATAAGTTGACATATTATGGCGATGTAAAGTCTTTTGTGACAACCGATGCCATGATTGCGACAGCCGAAGCAGCATCTGTCAATCAAGTAAGTGCAAAGCTCGGAGGCACTCTGAATGGTGTCAATGATATGCTTGAGGCAGAATCGTCAGCTTTGGTTTACGGTGTTATGCTATCAACCGACCAAAACGAATCTTCCATAAAGAAAGGACTCAAGATACTTGGTTCTGGCACAACAAACTCCTATAGCATTGATGTTGAGAAGCTATTGCCTTCAACCGACTATTACTTCGTCTCATTCATGGAACTTGATGGCAATACATTCTATGGTGACATCAAGCATTTCACAACTGAGACACAGGAAATAGAATATATAGACATGGGACTCAGTGTACTTTGGGCTAATTGCAACCTTGGCTCAATGTATCCTGAAGAAATGGGTGGCCTCTATGGATATGGTGATACAAGTGGACTTAATCGTTCTGTGAATCTTTCCGATTATCCTGCTGTTGAAAATATCGCTGCCTCAGATTTCGACATCTGTATTAATTCTATTGACGGTCGAATACCTACTGAGGCTGAGTTTAACGAACTTATAATCAATTGTAATCCTGTACCCGCTGAACAGAATGGTGTGAAAGGCTATAAGTTTACAGCTCGTAATGGCAATACATTATTCCTTCCATTAGCAGGACTTCGTGAAGGAGATGAAATCACTCAGGAAGGAAATATAGGTGCTTATTGGACCGGTTCTATATATAGTCATAATGACTATGCATATGCTCTTAGCCTCTCTGAAAAAGCTGAGTTAAAGCAAGCTCTGCGTTATCAAGGTCTTTCAATTCGTCCGGTTAAAGCAGTAGAAACTGAAGGTCTCAAGTTTGACAACTATAAACTGGTATATGGAGACTTGGAAAACAATGGGAACTTCCGTATTGAGATGTACAATGCTTATGGAGATACCGGCAAAGATCCCGGTCTCGATATCAGCGAATTGAATTTTTCACAGTGCGTAACAGTCACCTTTACCATTTCCGGTGTTTCTTCATCCGATTCACATGAAGCCTATATTGGATTTGCAAGTTCCGACTGGAGCTTCTCCAATTGGGGTTATAAGGAAGGCGAAGGTTGTATCGTTAAGGGCGATGGCACATACACTGTCAAGCTTAATGGCAAGGCCAATGGAGCCAATGTATTTGTCGTTGATATAAAAGGCCTTTCAACCGCTTGCGGCGGAGCAGATGGAATAACTGCTACCATCAATAAGATTGTTCTTGATGACTGGGGTACAAGAATCCCTTTTGACAATTATAAACTGGTTGCAGGAGATCTGGAAAACAACGGAAAATATCGTATTGAGCTGTTCAATGCTTATGGAGATACCGGAAAAGATCCTGGTCTTGACATCAACCTTCTTAATTTCACAAAGCGTGTAGGTATTACATTTACTATAAAGGGCATAAAAGCAACCGGCGATTTTAAAGCCAATATAGGCTTTGCAAGTTCTGACTGGAGTTTCTCCAACTGGGGTTACACGGAAGGCGAAGGCTGCATTGTAAACGGCGACGGAACATATACGGTCACACTTAATGGAGCTGCTACCGGAGCAAATGTTTTTGTTGTTGATATCGACGGTCTTTCTGCTGCAAATGGTGGAACTGATGGAATTGTATCAACAATTGATGCCGTTAGAGTTGAATAACTAATTAAATCCTGAAACAATGAAATTCAAACACTTATATGTATTGCTTACAGCAGTGTGCATATCACTCATTGCTGTAAGCTGCAATGACGATGATTCTGTGGCACCTCTGCCAACTGAATTCAAAGTCAGCACTGAGAAGATGCTGTTTTTGAAATCGGCTTCTTCTGATGTATTATATGTCGAGTCAGCACAACAACCTGAAGTGGTTACAGATGGCTCTGACTGGATTTCGGTTGGCACACCTTCGTTCAATGGTGATAGCAAGCGTATCTATGCAGTTTCGGTAGCTACGGTGGACAATCATGAGTACGAAGACCGAACCGCTACTATAACTGTCCGCGCAGGAGCAAATTCTGCACAAGTGACAGTGGTACAGTCTGCCGCAGATGGTATAGCTGTTCTGGAGAAGAATGTTACGGTTGACGCCAACGGTGGAGATTTTACAATTACAGTTCAGTCAACCGGATCATATAGCGTCACATATCCGGCATGGATAAGCGAGATCCCCAAATCTCGTGCTATGTCGGAAACATGCATGAACTTCACTGCGATAAGAAATGTAACAGGAGCCGATCGGCAGGGAGAAATTATACTTACTCTTGATGCAGACAACAACATAACTGCTGTCGTAAAAGTCACTCAGTCCTCTATTGCTTCAGCAACAAACCTTAATGCTATCGAAGTTGCATCTAAAATCTATGCTGGCTGGAATCTCGGCAATACATTAGAGGCATCCGGGGGCGAAACTGCATGGGGCAATCCTTTGACAAGCAAGACTCTTATTGACGGTGTCAAAGCAGCCGGATTTAATGCTGTTCGCATCCCCTGTGCATGGAATCAGTATCTCGTAGCTGATGAAGCTCCTTTTACAATCAAGCCAGAGTGGATTGAGCGTGTTAAAGAGGTAGTTGATTACGTCGTGGCCAATGATATGTATGCTATAATTAATATTCATTGGGACGGAGGCTGGCTTGAACAACATGCAAATGCAACAGATAAAGAGGCCGTAAATATCAAGCAAAAAGCTTTATGGACTCAGATTGCCACTGCTTTTGAATCTTATGGCGATAATCTTTTATTTGCAGGTTGTAATGAGGTTCGCGATGGTAACAACTGGGGAATGCCAGACGCAGGCAATCGCGATGCTCTTGAAAGCTACAACCAGACTTTTGTAGATGCAGTTCGTGCAACTGGCGGCAATAATTTATCTCGCAATCTCATTGTGCAGTCTTGGTGTTGCAATCCGTGGCGTGCGCTTGACGCTTTGACTTTGCCAAACGATCCTGTAGCAGACCATCTAATGGCAGAGGTTCATTTCTATGATCCGCAAAATTTCAGTCATCATCAGGACAACGAAGCTAATCAGCATACATTGTGGGGCTATCGCAAAGGCTATGTAACATCAAATGATTATCAGGAAGATTACATTGATGATCTGTTTGCAAAACTCAAGACAGCATATGTAGATAAAGGCTATCCCATCATTCTCGGTGAATATGGCACTATCTGCCATTCTCTTAACGATGAAAAGATAATGGCTTCACAAGCTTATTATCTTGAATATGTCACAATGGCTGCAAAAAATAACGGTCTCGTGCCTTTTGTCTGGGATACCGGACAGGCTGGTCTTAATAGCTTTGGTATAATGAACCGAAACAATGGTTCGGTATCAAACCAAAGCATGTTAAATGGTATTATGACTGGAGCTGAAGCTGGTAAATATCCGTTCTAATTAATAAGATAAAATCAGGCAGGTTCCAGACGGGAGTCTGCCTGATTTTATATCATAGTGATTGAATAATGTATCTGTTAGGATATGACATAGGCAGTTCATCGGTCAAGGCGGCACTTGTTGACGCCTCGACCGGTAACTGTATTGCTTCTGATTTTTATCCGAAGGCAGAAGCTCCTATAAAAGCATTAAAACAAGGATGGGCGGAACAGGAGCCTGAAAGTTGGTGGGAATATCTACGTGGTGCCACTACATCGATACTTTCATCTTCAAGGATTTCTCCTAAGGAAATCGCAGCAATAGGCATCAGTTATCAGATGCATGGGCTTGTTGCAATCGACAAGGAACATCGCGTAATCAGGGATTCGATTATATGGTGTGATTCTCGCGGTGTGCCATTTGGAGAGAAGGCTATGAATGAACTTGGGTCTGAAACATGTCTTTCTCATCTGCTTAACTCACCCGGTAATTTCACAGCCTCGAAATTGAAATGGGTCAAGGAGAACGAACCGGAACTGTTTGAGCGCATCTATAAGATAATGCTCCCCGGCGATTATATAGCCATGAAGCTTACCGGTGAAGTGAGCACTACCATTTCCGGTCTCTCCGAAATGATGCTCTGGGATTTCAAAAACGATGCTCCCGCTGAGTTCCTGCTCGATTATTTCGGCTTCGACAAAGCCATTCTGCCGGACATCAAGCCTACATTCTCTGAACAAGGACGAGTAACTGAACGCGCTGCCGCCGAGCTCGGTCTTGTGGCCGGAATCCCTGTTACTTACCGTGCGGGTGATCAGCCCAACAATGCTCTGTCTCTTAATGTGTTCAATCCCGGTGAAATCGCTTCCACTGCTGGAACGTCTGGTGTAGTGTACGGCATAAACGGCTCAGTTGAATATGATCAGCTGTCGCGGGTAAATAATTTTGCCCATGTAAACCATACAGCCGAAGCCCCACGAATCGGAGTGATGACATGTATCAACGGAACCGGTATTCTGAACTCATGGATTAAAAAGAATGTGGCACCGGAGAGTATTTCCTACGCAGAAATGAATCTGCTCGCCGAAAAGGTCCCCGTCGGCAGTGAAGGCATTACGATATTGCCTTTTGGCAATGGTGCCGAACGTGTACTACAAAACCGTGAAATTGGGTGTTCATTGCGCGGTATCAATTTCAATATACACAACCGTAACCATATAATCCGTGCCGCACAGGAGGGTATAGTATTTTCTTTCTACTACGGTATGGAGATAATGAAACAGATAGGTCTTGAAATCAAAAGGATACATGCCGGCCATGCCAATATGTTCCTTAGCCCGGTATTCCGTGCAACACTCGCATCTGTGTCAGGAGCGTCAATCGACCTGATTGATACCGACGGTGCAATGGGGGCCGCTAAAGGCGCAGGTATAGGTGCAGGCATTTACAAAGATAACAATGAGGCATTCGGTACGCTGAAAACTATCGAAGTGGTAAATCCAGCAAACGACCGCACTCCTTATATCGAAGCGTATCAGCAGTGGAAAGAATGTCTGGAAAAAGAAGTAAAAAATTGATTAAAACAAACATAAAGATGACAAATAAAGAATACTTTCCCTTGATAGGGAAAATCAAGTTCGAGGGTGCTCAGAGCTACAACCCTATGGCCTACCGCTACTACGACGCAGAGCGCGTGGTACTTGGCAAGCCCATGAAAGAATGGCTCAAGTTTGCAATGGCATGGTGGCACACACTATGCGCCGAAGGTGGCGACCAGTTTGGTGGCGGAACCAAGAAATTCCCATGGAACGAGGGCGCAGACTCTATGACAGTCGCCAAGCAGAAAGCCGACGCAGGCTTTGAAATCATGCAGAAACTCGGCATCGAATACTTCTGCTTCCATGACACCGATCTCATCGGAGATCTCGGCGAAGATGTGGCTGACTATGAATCCCGTATGAAGGAAATTACCGAGTATCTCAAAACCAAAATGGCAGAAACCGGCATTAAAAATCTCTGGGGTACTGCCAATGTATTCGGTCATGCCCGCTACATGAACGGCGCCGCAACCAACCCCGAGTTCGACGTTGTGGCCCGTGCCGCCGTGCAGATAAAGAACGCAATCGATGCCACCATCGCTCTTGGCGGTCAGAACTATGTGTTCTGGGGCGGACGCGAAGGCTACATGAGCCTTCTGAACACCGACCAGAAGCGTGAGAAGGAGCATCTGGCCCGTATGCTCACAATGGCGCGCGACTACGCTCGTTCAAAAGGCTTTACAGGCACATTCCTCATCGAACCCAAACCGATGGAACCCTCGAAACATCAGTATGACGTGGACACCGAGACTGTGATTGGGTTTCTGAAAGCCCACGGTCTCGACAAGGATTTCAAGGTAAATATCGAGGTAAACCACGCCACTCTGGCCGGTCACACTTTCGAGCATGAACTCGCTGTGGCCGTTGACAACGGTATGCTCGGTAGTATCGACGCAAACCGAGGCGACTATCAGAACGGTTGGGATACCGACCAGTTCCCCATCGACAACTATGAGCTTACACAGGCCATGATGCAGATTATCCGCAA
>OLOD01000404.1_pt1 | contig 34472 bp, 23 predicted proteins | sample 1671921 | NCBI WGS metagenome assembly OLOD01 (sample SAMEA3136626, study PRJEB25190) | human gut metagenome | biome: human gut; feature: human-associated habitat; material: faeces | place: Austria | collected 2013
GCTCAAACGCCTCTGTTTCGTGTGAAAAGAGGGTTATCGAATGCCTGAATCAAGAATGTTGTGGGGAGCTGCGTTGTCAGCTTCGCAATGTGAAGGCGCGTATGCGGAGGAGGGCAAGGGCTTGTCGATCAGCGACACTGTGCCCTCCGGCCGACGTGATCTGACAAAAAGATATCCCAAACCAGATTCGCAGCATTATTATCCGACGCATAATGCGGTTGATTTCTATCATCGCTATCCGGAAGATATTGAGCTGATGGCGCAATGCGGTCTGGAATGTCTGCGCTTTTCCTTTGCCTGGTCGCGGTTTTTTCCGCAGGGCGATGAGCGGCAGCCCAACCCTCTGGCAGTTCAGCATTATGATGATCTGATCGACCGGCTGCTTGCGAAAAAGATTGTGCCGATCGTTACGATGAGCCATTTGGAAATTCCTTTTGCGCTGACGGAAAAGTATGGCGGATGGGAAAATAAAGAATTCATCCGCTGCTTCTTACGATACAGCCAGTTTTTGCTTGATCATTACGGCGACCGGGTCAAATATTGGATTACCTTTAACGAGATGAACATGCTGCTGTATTTTCCCTGCACTCTGGGAGTCGGCGTCGATCTGACGGAGAAACCGGAACAAGCCAAGCTGCAGGCGCTGCACAATATGCTGACTGCGGGTGCCCGGACCGTCGAGTACGCACACGCGTTGAATCAGGAAATCCAGATCGGCGCAATGATTGCCTATTCGCCGATTTATCCGGTTGATTGCCGGCCGGAGAATGTAGCGTATGCTTATGCACTGGAACGCAACGCGCTTTCCGTAGCGGATGTTCTGGTCCGGGGAAAATATCCGGGTACTTTCGAGCGATTCGTGCGGGAGCGCGGGTTGACGCTGGACAGAACGCCGGAAGAGCTGAAACTGTTGGCGAAGAACACCGTTGATTTTCTTGCCACCTCCTATTATTGCAGCAACGCAGCCAGTGTGGATTCCACTGCGGAAAAAAGCAGCGGCAATCTCTTTGGCGGAGCGCGTAATCCCTATCTGGAAGTCAGCGAATGGGGATGGCAAATCGATCCTTTGGGATTGCGGTATGCTCTGAATTATCTTTACGACCGCTATCAGATTCCACTGATGATTGTTGAAAATGGTTTGGGCGCCCGTGATCAGATTGTAAATGGAAAAATTGAAGACGACTACCGGATCGCTTATCTGAACGCTCATCTGCAAATGGTAAAAGAAGCGGAAGCGGATGGCGTTGAGCTTCTGGCTTATACGATGTGGAGCTTTCTGGATCAGGTGTCCGCCTCCAGCGGTCAGATGTCGAAACGCTATGGTCTGGTGTATTGTGATGTGGATGACGAAGGCAGGGGAACGTTTGAAAGAATCCCGAAAAAATCATTTTACTGGATGCAGGATCAGCTCAAAAACAGATAGGAGGTGAACTCCATGAAGATCGTGAAGCTTTTAAATTCCAGCGTTGTTTGGGCGCAGGAACAGGAAAAAGAGTATATTCTGTTCGGCCGGGGACTGGGCTACAATCATAAGAAGGGCGATGAAGTCGACCCGCGGGAGATTGAACGGGTTTTTATTCCTCAGGATCAGACACGAACCGGACAATATGCTGAATTGCTGGAACAAGCAGACAGCCGGATCATCGACATAGACCGGATAGAATTTCCAACCAGATATTTCGCCATCTGATATCGGAGCACTTTCTTTGTAATAAACATTCGCATCTCCTCCTGTTGTTTTTTCTAACTTAGCCCAATCTTTATAGCCTTCAACAGATACACTCAACATCATACCCCGCAGAGAATTAGTAAAGTCAAAAATAGGATTTTGTCCATTGGCTTCAGGACGAGTTACATTGACACACCACAAAGAAGAAGTCCAAGCATTATCCGCATCAATTACTCCATTAGTAGTAGATGCCAATGATGATAATGCAATAGTACCATTTTCATCTAAGGTCAGTGTTTTTTTGTCAGAAAAAGTAGTTAAACCACCATTTACCATATAACCAGCAGCAACCAAATGATATAAGCTACCATCATTTCCTTCCGGTAATGAAGCGACTTCATTCCCAACCACAGCGTCAGAAATGTTTACAGGAACATACGGATTTGTACTTTCCGGAGCAGCACTCGCCATTACAGAAGATGCCAGCATAATACCGGCACAAAGCGTAAGTACTTTTTTGTTCATAATAAAATAATTTAATTAGTAATATAAAGTTTATAAATCTCTTTCTTTAATCACCTCACAAGCGGTTGGAAAACTCGTTCCGATTAACTCGTTGAAATTCAATCTTAGGGTGTCGGGATTAAATGAAGGTTTTTTATCATCTCGAGGTCTATGAAATATGGAATGGAAGATTTCTTGTAATTCTCTTTAAATTAGATGTATATATAGGTTGGATTGATAAGTTGGTTTGGGTGTCGAATATTTGCCCATGATAAACTGTTAGTACTTATTTCAATGTTGAAGAGGCGGAGTGGATCTTTGGATTAAAATAGATGCTATAACGGCTAACTTCTTGTCTATTAGTTAAAGATTATAGATTCGCACGCAATTTTAATAATGGATTTCTTGTAAATCAGAAAAAAGCATTACCTTTGCAGCTGATTTTTGAGAGAGGCAACATAAAGTCTAACTTACTAATTAAAACAAACTTAGTATTAACAATTTTAGAATGGAAAATTTGAAGAACATTCAGCCGATCGACAATTTCGATTGGGATGCTCTTGAAAAGGGCGAATCTTACGGTAGCGTAAGCAAGGAAGATCTTGTAAAAACTTATGACGAAACCCTGAACACTGTAAAAGACAAAGAAGTGGTTATGGGTACTGTTACTGCAATGAACAAACGTGAAGTTGTAGTAAACATTGGTTTCAAATCTGATGGTGTTGTTCCGATGTCTGAATTCCGTTACAACCCGGATTTGAAGATTGGCGACGAAGTAGAAGTTTACATCGAAAGCCAGGAAGACAAAAAAGGACAATTAATCCTTTCTCACAAAAAAGCTCGTGCTTCTCGTTCTTGGGAACGTGTTAACGAAGCATTGGAAAATGACGAAATCATCAAGGGTTACATCAAGTGTCGTACGAAGGGTGGTATGATCGTTGACGTATTCGGTATTGAAGCCTTCTTGCCGGGTTCTCAGATCGATGTTAAGCCGATCCGCGACTATGATGTATTCGTTGGTAAGACTATGGAATTCAAGATCGTTAAGATCAATCAGGAATTCAAGAATGTAGTTGTTTCTCACAAGGCTCTTATCGAAGCTGAACTGGAACAACAGAAGAAAGACATTATCTCTAAGTTGGAAAAAGGTCAGGTATTGGAAGGAACTGTCAAGAACATCACTTCTTACGGTGTATTCATCGACTTGGGTGGCGTAGATGGTTTGATCCATATCACAGACTTGTCTTGGGGCCGCGTTTCTCATCCGGAAGAAATCGTTCAGTTGGATCAGAAGATCAACGTGGTTATCTTGGACTTCGACGACGAAAAGAAACGTATTGCTTTAGGTTTGAAGCAGCTGACTCCGCATCCTTGGGATGCTTTGGATCCTAACTTGAAAGTTGGTGACAAAGTTAAAGGTAAAGTTGTCGTTATGGCTGACTACGGAGCATTCATCGAAATCGCTCCGGGCGTAGAAGGTTTGATCCACGTTTCTGAAATGTCTTGGACTCAGCACTTGCGTTCTGCTCAGGACTTCATGAAGGTTGGTGACGAAGTTGAAGCTGTAATCTTGACATTGGATCGTGAAGAACGTAAGATGTCTTTGGGTATCAAACAGCTGAAACCGGATCCATGGGAAAATATCGAAGAACGCTTCCCGGTTGGTTCTAAGCACACAGCTAAAGTACGTAACTTCACTAACTTCGGTGTATTCGTAGAAATCGAAGAAGGTGTTGACGGTTTGATCCACATTTCTGATTTGTCTTGGACGAAGAAGATCAAACATCCGTCTGAATTTACTCAAATTGGTGCTGATATCGAAGTTCAGGTTCTGGAAATCGATAAGGAAAACCGCCGCTTGAGCTTAGGTCACAAGCAGTTGGAAGAAAATCCTTGGGATGTATTCGAAACTATCTTTACAGTAGGTTCTATCCACGAAGGTACAATCATCGAAATGTTGGATAAGGGCGCAGTTATTTCTTTGCCTTACGGTGTTGAAGGTTTCGCTACTCCGAAACACTTGGTTAAAGAAGACGGCTCTCAGGCTCAGGTAGATGAAAAACTTCAGTTCAAGGTTATCGAATTCAACAAAGAAGCTAAGAGAATCATCTTGTCTCACAGCCGCGTATTCGAAGATGAACAGAAGAACGCTAAGAAAGAAGCTGCTGCTGAAAAGAAAGCTAAGCACAACAAGAAAGAAGATAACAACGTAGCTACTACTCAGCTCGAAAAGACTACTTTAGGTGATATCGAAGAGTTGGCTGCTTTGAAAGAAAAACTTTCTGGTAAATAATTGAGTTTTTAAGTAATTCAATAGAAGAAAGGCCGGTTTCCCGAATGGAAGCTGGCCTTTTGTGTATATTCAACTCTTTTTCTATCTTTGTCGCCTGCTAGAGAATATATATTTGTACCGTATTATTAATATCCGATAGAAATGAAAAAGTTATTGATCTTTGATTTGGATGGTACGCTTCTGAACACGATCGCTGATTTGGCGCACAGTACGAACTATTCCTTGGAAAAGAATGGATTTCCGACGCATCATTTGGAAGAATACAATTATTTTGTAGGTAATGGTATTAATAAACTGTTCGAGCGTGCTTTGCCTGAAGGTGAAAAGACGGAAGAGAATATTGCTAAGATCCGTCAGGATTTCTTGGCTCATTATGATGTGCATAATGCGGATGCCAGCCGTCCTTATGAAGGCATTCCGGAATTGCTCCAGGCATTACAGGATAAAGGTATCCAACTGGCCGTAGCTTCTAATAAATATCAGGCTGCAACGACGAAATTAGTCGGATATTTCTTCCCGAATATTCGTTTTACTGCTGTTTTGGGTCAGCGTGAAGGCATAAAGACAAAACCGGATCCGGGTATCGTATCTGAAATCAGAGAAAAGGCGCATGTGGAGGCGGCTGATACCTTATATATTGGAGATTCGAATGTAGATATGCAAACGGCTATCAATAGTGTAGTTGATGCTTGTGGCGTTACCTGGGGATTCCGCCCGGCTTCTGAGCTCGAATCTTATCATCCGAAATATATAGCCCAAAAGGCTTCGGATATTTTAGATATGCTTGGTTAAGAGAAAGGCAAGAAGATCGACCGCTTCTTGCCTTTTTATCTTTGTTTATTCCGTCAGTACTGAAAATTCTCCGATACCAGTACTCTTGACATCATCTACGTTACGTACAGATTCCAGTTTGACTTCCTTGCCTTTGACTGGAGCGAAACGGATGACTTGTTCTATTGGATTCGCCTTGATGTTCGAGAACTCTCCGCTGGATACCAGTTTACCGTCTACATAGAACCGATAGCTGGAAATATGTCCTTGTGCGTCCCGATTCTGGTTCGGTGTATAGCGGAAACCGGAAATCGTCTGCGGTTGTACGAGGCGTACAGTCAATGCCTGTTTCCCTTTTGGCAAATAATAGGTCGTATAACCATTTCCGTCGAATATTACTTTCTCTTTTTCATCTGCTATTTGATACATTTTTACAGGAATATCAAATTTGGCAGTGGTGACCGGACTATATTTGTCGAAGGTTTTGTCATAGACAATTGCTTTTACCGTAGCTTTCTGATCTAATACAAAAGGTTGATTGTACAAAGTTGATTCTTTGGTTGGTTCAGATCCGTCGGTAGTATAATAGATCATGGCTGTTGGTTCACCTGCTTGGATACGGACTTTATCTTCCAGATTGCGGGTAATAGCCGGTTCAGTCAGCAAAGCTGGTGCCAAGTATGCTTCTACATTATTAATACATAACGGACCTTTTGCATCCAGGAACGTTACCCGAAGCTTTTCGGCATGAACCGTTTTGAAGCGAACAATACGTTTGTAACCGATCGTCGTTGTTTCATCTACCGGTTCCACCTCTTTCCATTGGGCGTTTTCCTCATATTCAATCTTGAAAGCTTTGACACGCTGGCCTAATGGTATGTATTCTTGCAATAATAAGCGGTTAACATCCGAGGCTGGAGACATAGTGAATGTAAGTGAGGCCTGCGTTACACCATCTTCTGTAGCCCAATAAGTATCCCAATCGCCATCGGTAACCCGAGCCGGAGCATATTTTTGGCCACGCGAATTACTTGCTTCTACGTAAGCACTTTTCAGCAAATTGGTCTTCAAGTCATTCTGGATCGTCTGATACCATTCAACGGCACGGATGGAATCCCCCGGAGCAATTTTCCCGTTCAGTGCTACTGGGAAGTTTAACAGGAAGTTGGTATTATGACCGACACTGCGGTAATACAGATCGACTAACTTAGCCAACGACTTTACCTGATGGTCTTCCCGTGCATGATAGAACCAGCCCGGACGAATAGAAACGTCGCATTCTCCGCCCAACCATTTATCTCCGTCCTCCATGCCTCGCTGACTGTCGGTATAATGTTTTTCCTTTTCGTAGGAGTAGGGCGACCATTGTGTCGCATCTGCCCAGCCTTCTTCATTTCCAATCCAACGAATATCCGGAACGGTACCTCCGAAAATCATGGCCTGCGGATGCAGTTCCTTAATGGCATCGCGGGCTTCCTCATATTTATAATATGTTTTCGGATCGATTGAACGTTTCTCATTGGCTCCTCCGTACCAGCCGTCACCACCGTTGGCACCGTCAAACCAATATTCAAACAACGGGCCGTAGTTGCTGATTAGTTCATGCATCTGAGCATGAAACTTTTCCACATATCCCGGCTGTCCGTAATTCTCACTGTTACGATCCCAGGGAGAAAGATAAATACCAAACTTCAGTCCATGTTTACGACAAGCATCCGAGAGTTCACGAACCATATCACCTTTTCCGTCTCTCCAAGGCGAATTCTTGACCGAATATTCTGTTGTAGCAGTAGGCCAGAGGCAGAAACCATCGTGATGTTTTGCTGTCAGGATAACTCCTTTCAATCCGGCAGCCTTAATGGTTCGTACCCATTGGTCGCAGTCCAAACTCGTCGGATTAAAGGTCGAAACAGGTGTATTTCCATAACCCCATTCCAAATCATTGAAGGTATTTAATCCAAAATGGACGAATGCGTAGGTTTCCAATTTATGCCATTCTACTTGATCCGGTGTAGGAACGGGTAAAACGGGTGCAGGAGGCGGGACGTTATTGCAAGCAGAAAGCAACCAGGTTGCCACACATACTCCCGACATCAGTAAATAATGAGTCGTTTTCATATCAGTTGTGTTTTTTATAGATAATAACTTCAAAGATAATCTTTATTTGGAAATATCTTTCTCTTGAGACGATTTATTATCTGATGATAACAACTTATCTTGTTCAAATAAAGATGATTGATAAGCCTTTTCCTGATGCAGTGATTTTAAAATACTAAGATTTGAATGGAGAAGTAATTAAGATTTAATTTTTCGACAGATGTCGAAAAGCTTTACTATATATGTGCTAAAGCTTTTTGACGTATATGGAAAAGCTTTATGACAAATGTCAAAAAATTATTTTCCTATTGCTTCTGTCCTTGCAGGTCGTGTGAGAAAATTTCGGAAGTGGAAGAAGGCGGGTTGCTCATGTGAACTTTGTGGCTTTCGGGTAGAGGATATGTAGGGTGAATGATTATCTTTGTTGATAGAAAAGAGTGCTATTCACGAAATACGTATAAATAAGATATGCCATGAATCAGAAATTATTGCTAATTGCTCTTTCGGGACTTTCGTTGACTGCCTTGGCAGATGAAGCCCGATTGCTGCGTTTTCCGGCTACAAATGGGAAGGAGATAGTTTTTTCGTATGCCGGCGATTTGTATCAGGTACCTATGAGCGGAGGCGAGGCCCAGCGATTGACTTCGCATGTCGGGTATGAGATGTTTCCCCGTTTTTCACCGGATGGAAAGACAATTGCTTTTACCGGTCAGTATGATGGAAATACCGAAGTGTTTACAATTCCCGTCTATGGCGGAGAGCCTTTACGGGTAACGTATACGGCTACGAATGGTCGTGATGATTTGGGTGACCGTATGGGACCGAATAATATTGTGATGACGTGGACGCCCGACGGCAAACAGATTGTCTATCGTAACCGAATTGGTGACGGATTCACCGGAAAGTTGTATACTGTCAATCAGGAAGGCGGATTGCCGGAGGTGATTCCTTTGCCCGAAGGTGGTTTCTGTAGTTATTCGCCCGACGGCAAACGCTTGGCTTATAACCGGGTGATGCGTGAGTTCCGTACTTGGAAATATTATAAAGGGGGAATGGCGGATGATGTATGGATTTATGATCCGGCCCAGAAGAAGGTAGAGAATATTACTAACAATGAGGCACAGGATATTTTCCCGATGTGGATAGGCGATGAAATCTATTTCCTTTCAGATCGCGACCGCACGATGAATCTGTTTGTTTATCATACGAAGACGAAAGAAACCAAGAAGGTAACCAACTTTACGGAGTATGATATCAAATTCCCTTCTTGCCACGGCGATTGGATTGTCTTTGAGAATGGTGGTTATATCTATAAGCTGAAAGCCGGAAATAACCAGCCGGAGAAAGTCAATATTCGTTTGGCTTCCGACAATGTCTATGCACGTCAGGCTATTAAGGATGGCGTTGATTACCTGACTGCTGCCAGTCTTTCACCTAATGGCGAACGGATGGCGGTTACAACCCGTGGGGAAGTATTTAACATCCCGGTCGAAAATGGTGTCAGTAAGAATATTACCCGTACGCCCGGAGCGCACGAACGGGAAGCACAATGGTCGCCCGACGGGAAATATATCGCTTTTATCTCCGACCGGACCGGTGAGACAGAACTCTATTTACAGGAAGATGGTTTGGGAAAAGAGCCGGTTCAATTGACAAAGAACAATGATACGTATATCCGGACGTTTAGTTGGAGTCCGGATGCCAAGAAATTGGTTTATACCGATCGGCAGAACCGGATCTGTCTGTTGGACGTAGCTTCCAAACAGAAGAAGGTATTGTTGCAGGATCCGTTGGGCGAACCGCGAGAAGTTTCTTTTTCTCCGGACAGTAAATGGCTGACTTATACCCGTACTTCGGAGAATGATTTTTCGATTGTCTATGTCTATAACCTCGAAACCCAGAAGGAATATGCTGTAACGGATCAGTGGTATTCGTCCAGCTCACCGGTTTTCAGTACGGATGGTAAGTATCTGATCTTCTCGTCTGCCCGCGATTTCAATCCGACTTACGGACAAACGGAATGGAATCATGTTTATACCCGGATGAATGGGGTTTATCTGGCACTGCTTCGTCAGGACACGCCTTCACCTTTCTTGGAGGAAGATGATGAGGTGACCGTACAGACTACTGAAGGAACAAAAGAAGAAACTTCGGAAGAAGATACGTCGGTCCGCATCGACATCGACGGTATCGCCGATCGTATCGTGAAGTTTCCGCTTTCTCCTTCGTATTACGCACATTTTTATTCAGACGGAAATAAAGTCTATTATTATACCTCTGGTGGTACCAAGGCGTATGATCTGAAAACAAAGAAAGAAGAAACCATTGCCGAAGGAGCCATCATGTATGTTAATCCCGGCAGTTCCAAAGCTATGTTTTCACGCCCTAAAACATTGTATGTCTCTTCTACAATTCCTTCCGGAAAAGCCGATTTAAGTCAGGCGGTGAATCTATCGAATATGAAGATTACGGTAGATTATCCGCAAGAATGGGCACAGATCTTCGACGAAGCTTGGCGGGCTTATCGGGATGGTTTCTATTTACAGAACATGCACGGAATGGATTGGAAGGCAATCAAGCAGAAATATGCTGTTCTGTTGCCATACGTGAAGACGCGTCTCGATCTGAATTACATCATCGGTGAGATGATTGGCGAGCTGGAATGCGGTCATGCCTATGTCAATCCCGGTGAAATGGAAAAGCCTGAACGTCTGAATACTGGTATGTTGGGCGCAGAAATATCCCGGGATCCGAGTGGTTTCTTCAAGCTGGAAAAGATTTTGGAAGGTGCCAACTGGAGCAAGAAGTTGCGTTCTCCGCTGGGAGAGCCGGGCATTGAAGCGAAAGTCGGCGAATATATCGTTGCTATCGACGGTGTTCCTACCAACAGTGTGAAGAATATGTATCAGTTGTTGGTTGAGAAAGCCGATGTTCCTACTGAACTGATGCTGAACAGCAAGCCGCAATTGGCAGGAGCGCATAAAGTAGTGATTACGCCGTTGGTAGAAGAATATTCACTCTACCATTATAATTGGGTACAGAATAACCTGAAGAAAGTAACGGAAGCTACGCAAGGTCGTGTGGGATACATTTATATACCGGACATGGGACCGGATGGATTGAACGAGTTTGCCCGGTATTTCTATCCGCAACTCGATAAGGAAGGATTGATTATCGACGACCGTGCCAACGGTGGTGGAAATGTTTCTCCGATGATTCTGGAGCGTCTGGCCCGTGAACCTTATCGTCTGACGATGCGTCGGGGGTCAAAACTGATAGGAACCGTGCCCGATGCCGTACAAGTCGGACCGAAAGTCTGCCTGATCAACAAATATTCGGCTTCCGATGGTGATTTGTTCCCGTGGGGTTTCCGTGCCCTGAAGTTAGGAAAGCTGATCGGAACTCGTACCTGGGGTGGAATCGTAGGTATCAGTGGCTCGTTACCTTATATGGATGGAACTGACATCCCCGTCCCGTTCTTCACCAGCTATGATCCGAAGACCGGCGACTGGATTATCGAGAACCATGGAGTAGATCCGGATATTGTAGTCGATAATGATCCGATTCGCGAATGGAATGGAGAAGACCAGCAGTTAGATCGTGCCATTCAGGAAGTCATGAACCAGTTGAAAGACCGGAAACCGCTTCCGGGTATTCCGGCTCCGCGTGACTGGGCGCCGAAGAAATAAGGCGCAGTTTAATTGAAAGTTGAAAATGGAGAATTGAAAATTAGTCTATTATTCTCCATTTTTAGAGAAAAACGTATTTATCAATCCATTCGTGGAGCGAAAGGAAGATAGTAGAGGCGTAGCGTGCTGCGCCTCAAACGGTGTTGTTAAAAATACCGACATATATATTAGGCACGGATGACACGGAAAACACGGTTAAAAAACGGTGTAATCCGTGAATTCCGTGCCTGATTTTCTGCTATGATAGGCTGGAGGCGCAGCACGCTGCGCCTCTACCATCGCAAAGGATGTTCCTTTCACACCCTTCACAGGAAGTCGCAGATTATGAAAGAAATAGGGACGTGTGTGAAGGGTATGAAAGAAAATCGGATATGGAGTATATTATATAATAAGGTAAGAAAGTCGGTTGTAATAAACATAGGCATGAATGGATAAAAAGATGTTTATGTTTTATCAAGATATGTCGGCATTTTATCACGTACTTGAAACGAGGGGTTTTGTGCTATAAATCCAATCGTTTCGTCCTATAATCCATATATTTTGGAAAATAATGCAAGTTTTTTCTTGTTGATTCAGAAAACCTCTTTATCTTTGCAGTGATTCCGTAGCGAACAGCGGTTCGCGAGTGCGGTTTATACATATATTATGTAAGCATTTTTACGAAGATTATTCCTATTCTAAAAATCTGGAAAATTTTTAACGTCACGGAATAATGGACAAAAAATGCTTGCGTGGACTACGTATATAGAATTGTCTGCCCGTAATGGGCGGATTGTATCATATCGTATAAGCGCGGGCTATTGTTCTATTATTGTGACGTGGGCGAATTTCCAGATGCCTTAGAATAAATAATAGACAACTAGCCCGCGTTTTTTTATGCCCGTTCATAATGAATCGCGGGGGGTGTGGAGCCTCTTCGTAAAATTAGTTGTTTGAAAAAAGTCTATTAATCTATTTATTAACAATTAATTTTATTATTATGAACAAAAAGTTTTCTACTTTAATGGCTAGCTTATTGCTAGCTGGTGGGTTCGTAACAAATGTTTCTGCAGAAGTGTTTGATGCGGCCAAGGATTATGGAGACCAATACTACCGTGTTGTGGTAGATTCTCGTGGAAGTATTCAAGGTGATTCTCAATGGTTGGATGTTGATGGAACTAAAGCAGAACCTAAACAAAGATTTTCTTTAGAGGAAAACAAGTCTACAATGTGGACTGTGAAAAAAATAACTAACACAGTAAATGGACAGACGACAGTAATCGGTTACCAATTGATTAGTGCTTTGACAAATAAACCTCTTTCTGTAACGGTTAAAGAAGGAGATAAAGATGTCGTTTATAATGTATTTGGAGCAGATTATAACTCATTGTATTTTGTGAATGCGGATGGATCTGTAGCAGGTAAGTACTATATAGGCAAGGATGAAGAATTGTCTTCAAATTCTCAGACTGAAGGCTATTGGGTTTATGACTTGGTTAAAATCGACCCAACTGTTTTAAGTAAAGAAGAATTAGAAGCTCAAAACGGTGACAGTTTCTCTATCCAAATCGGTTATCAGGAAGATAAGAACCAAGATGGTGTGGATGAATATTATGTATACAATCCGTTTGAAGGTGGAAACGCATTTGATGGTGATTTATATGTTGGTAAAGGAAATGAAACTGACGGTTTTGAACTGTATAAAGATGCTAAACTTACACAGCGTATTGTCTTGAAAACCACAAAATGGGACAAGACTTCAAGCGAATTGTGTGAAGGATACCGGTTCTATGTCTTGAATAAGAAGGATTATGATACGGCAAATAGCGATAGAACGAAGAATATTGTTGCAGACAAATTCCTTATTTCTGTTCCGGCTACAGTGGCAGGTGAACCTATTGAAGTTGTGGCTGTTGATGATAATAAAGTAAAGCATGAACTTGTAGTTTCTGTTGTACGTGATGCTGCCGGTAATGATATTAACCGTTTGACTGTGGCAAAAGATGTTGATCCCAATACTGCAGAATATACAAAAGCATTTGATGGACATAATACATATGTGAAGTTTGGAAAGGGAAACTTGATCAACTATTCAGTTTTCTACGGTAAATTGTGGAATATCACGAAAGACGGTGAAGTAGCTTCTCCTGCTTGTGATAACAAGGAATCTTTCGTGCCTGCTGCTCAGGTGGCTTTGGATTATCCGGAAGGTCAGTGGTTGTATTTCGATCCGGACGGTTTGGGCTATGAACAAGGTTATTTCCAAAATCGTGAATCAGGTAAGAAGATCACATTAGCAGGTCTTCGTAGTGTAGAAGACAAGGAAAATACTTATACTGATGGTGAAAGTACTTATACTATCACTCCAGTAGGTGATCCAAGTGATAAGGCTACTGTAGGTTACTTGAATGGCTATACAGAAGACCAGTTGAAACAAAAGGCTTTCTTTATCGGTACTCCGCTTGCTTATGGTGATACTCTTTACTTGACTAAGGCTGCCAATGGCAAGTTGGAATTCTCTAAAGATAAGAATGTGGCTGTTGAATTCCGTTTCACAATGGCTGATTTCGATAATGATGAGAATAAGTCATTCAAGACAGCTCAGACAAGAACTGCTTATACAATTTGGGATAATCAAGCAGCGGGTACAACTAAAACTGCAACAGACATAGTTAGCTTCCGCAGTTACACACTTGCAGAAGCCGTATCTGGTGAAAACTTGTATTTTGATACTACAAACAAACGTTTTGCATTAGGCGATAAGAAAGGTTTCAATCCGATCGTTATTAAGAATAAGGGTGTAGATGTTTACAACTTGTTGTTTGGTGTGAAAACAAATTATAATGATAATGCAAAGAATTACCTTACAAATCAGGGTGATACAAAATCATTCTGTGGCGCTCAGAAATTATATGGAGCGCACAATGCAAATGAATTAGTACAGTCTCAGGGTGCTTATGCTTTTGCTCAGAATGACATCTTTGTAGTAGTTGACGCAGATGCTCAACAGTATCGAGGTGACTTCTCAAACGAAGGTACATTAGATACAATCAAGATCTTCCGTAACGATGATCCGAGCTATGTATTGTATGAAAAGGGTACATTGTTGGCAAATGCCAAGGGAGAAGCTATCGAAGGTTTCTTAGGCATGGAAAATGTCAACGATCCTAAATATAAGAATATGCACGCTGCCATGTTGGCTGATACGGCAATTCACGCTAATACATTCCGTCCACAGTACATGTTGGCTGTTGATGCTGAAATCGTAGCTGATGGTTGGACTTGCCCGTTGAATCCGGAACACAATACTACAGAATGGCGTGAAGAACACGGCGGTCATTGTGCTGATGCAGTTAAGGACAGACCGTACATCCAAGGTCGTTATTTGGTGAACTTGGTTGACTCTGCTGAAGCTTGTGTTAACCCATTGAAGAACAAGTTTACTTATGAAATGTATGCTTCTAATGAACCGTATTATCGTTTAGGTTTCGTTCAGGCTAAACATATTGGTGATTCTTTGATCATTGCTTCTACAAACGATACAATCAACTTGAAAGATAATCCATACGACAAGGCTTGTACATTCGCATTCAAATATGTTGATGCAGAACGCGATGCATTCACTATTGAAACATTGTATAATACAACTCCGGACGCAGATGGCGATTTGGATCACTCTACAGATATTCGTGGTTACATCAAGTATCATAATGGTGTTCCTGTTGTAACTCCGAAGTCTTCTGAAGCTTGGGTATTCGACTTGGAGGTATTGACAGGTGAAGAAAATGCTCCGACAGCTAACGAAAACATCGCTGCTGGAAACGTAGTAGTAGCTGGCGTTAACGGTGCCGTAGTAGTTAAGGGTGCTGAAGGCAAGAACGTAATCGTAAGCACAATCTTAGGTAAGGTAGTAGCTAACGAAGTAGTTTCTTCAGACAACGCAACAATCGCTGCTCCTGCTGGTGTAGTAGTTGTATCAGTTGATGGCGAAAGCTTCAAGGTAGTAGTAAAATAATTGACAATTGAAGATTAACAATTGACAATTCATAATAATTGCGGTGGGAGAAATCCCATCGCAATCATTCAAAAGATATTTTTAAGTTAATAGTCACGATCCATCCAAAGCTCCGTCCTTTGGGTCGGAGAACAAGGGAAAGGTAAGTACCCCGTGAGGGAGAACAAGTGACATTAGTATTAATAATAGTGTAATATAAAGTTTATGTTCTACCAGTAACCCTGAGAAGAGTAAACGTAGAATCTCAAAAGAGGAAATCCCTGTCGTTCGTTTGGGCGGCAGGGATTTTTTATAATTGAAAATGGACAATTGATAATTGAAAATTATCTTTTCCATCTTCCGTGTTATCCGTGAAATCCGTGCCTAAAAATCGTTAATTTTCAATTGTTTTGGCCTTCGAAGAGTGAGCCTTGACTTTTGGGTTCTTTTTAGTCAAGCCAAAAGAACGGATAAACCACGAAATATCTTATCAGCAGACAAGAAAACGTAAAAAACAGACGAAAAAGAACTATATTCCCTTTTGATTTATTACTTTTGCCGCAAATTATTGATAAATGATTTACAATTGGAATTCAAGAACTGAATTATTGTTAGGAAAAGAGCGGCTGGAACGTTTTTCGGAAGCTCATGTTCTGGTTGTTGGTTTGGGTGGCGTTGGCGCCTATGCGGCCGAACAGATTTGTCGGGCAGGTATCGGACAAATGACGATTGTGGATGCTGATACCGTCAATGAAAGTAATTTGAACCGGCAATTACCGGCGTTGCATTCAACGTTAGGAGAACCCAAGGCCGAGGTGGTGGCTGCACGCCTGATGGATATTAATCCGGAACTGAAACTGACGGTTGTCAATGAATTCCTGCGGGATGAACGGACCGAAGAGATTCTGGATCATGCGCACTACGATTTTATTGTCGATGCAATCGATTCCCTCAGTCCGAAAGTCTTTTTGTTATACCATGCGTTGTTGCGGAAGATTCCGATCGTTTCGTCGATGGGAGCCGGGGCCAAGATCGACCCGTCGCAAGTCCGTATCGCCGATATTTCGAAGACATCCAATTGTGCGCTGGCAAAGGCAGTGCGTAAACGCTTGCGTGGTTTGGGCGTACAGAAAGGAATACCTGTGGTTTATTCGACGGAAATGGCGAATCCGGATGCGGTGATAGAAGTGAATGATGAAGCCTGCAAACGGACGACAACAGGAACGGTTTCGTATATGCCGGCTATCTTCGGTTGCTTTTTAGCTTCGTATGTGATCAGAAATATCGAATAATAGGAATAAAAGAATATGATAGTAGCAGAAGGCATTACCAAGAGTTTTGGAAACTTGCAGGTATTGAAAGGAATAAACCTGACGATCAACCAGGGAGAAGTGGTTTCAATCGTTGGTCCGAGTGGAGCAGGTAAAACAACGTTACTTCAGATATTGGGTACGCTGGATAAGCCGGATGGCGGGCGTTTGCTGATACATGATACTGATGTGTTGCATTTGTCGGAACAGAAACTGTCGGCTTTCCGTAATCAGAATATCGGTTTTGTCTTTCAATTCCACCAGCTGTTGCCTGAATTTACGGCACTGGAGAATGTAATGATCCCGGCTTTGATAGCCAACGAGAAAGCGTCGGCAGCCGAAAAGCGGGCCAAAGAAATCCTGTCGTTTCTGAAACTGTCAGATCGGATGTCGCATAAACCGGCAGAGTTGTCGGGCGGAGAGAAACAGCGGGTAGCCGTTGCTCGGGCACTGATCAATCATCCGCAGGTAATTTTGGCCGATGAGCCTTCTGGCAGTCTGGATACTCGGAATAAAGAAGAACTGCATGCCCTGTTCTTTGAATTACGCGACCAGATGAATCAGACGTTTGTGATAGTCACACACGACGAACAACTGGCTTCGCAGACCGACCGGACCATTCATATCCGGGATGGTGTTGTGAGCGAAGAAGCATCAATAAAAGAATAAAAGTCAACGAATTCATATAACAAACAGAATATGTCAACGAATAGAGCAACATTTGGAAGTAAACTGGGAGTGATCCTGGCAACCGTAGGATGTGCTGTGGGCTTGGGAAGTATTTGGCGTTTCCCATATATGGTAGGCGAGAATGGTGGAGCCGCTTTCTTGCTGGTATTTATTATCTGTACGGTCTTATTGGGTTTGCCCATTATGATTACAGAGTTTTTTATCGGACGGCATTCACGAAGTAATGCGGCCGGTTCGTTCAAGAAACTGGCACCACATACCAAATGGTCGTTGATCGGTTATAACGGTGTGTTGGCAGCTTTCCTGATTTTAGGATTCTATGCGGTGGTTTCCGGCTGGACATTGGAATATGTCTGGCAGGCATTGAGTGGAAACCTTTCCGGAAAGAGTGCTGTCGATTTTACCAATGATTTCCAGGCATTCTCAAGCAGTGTCTTCCGTCCGATCTTATGGACGGCCGTTTTTATCGGTATTACACATTATATTATAGCAGCCGGTGTAGAAAAAGGGATTGAGCGAGCTTCGAAAGTCATGATGCCGGCTCTGTTTCTGATATTATTAGTTTTATGTATCCGTTCAGTAACCCTGCCCGGAGTAAAAGACGGATTAGCCTTTTTGTTCCGTCCTGATTTCGGAAAGATCACTTCGTCGGTTGTTTTGAGCGCCATGGGACAGACATTCTTCTCGTTAAGTATTGGGATGGGCTGTCTGATTACCTATGCATCCTATTTTGGGAAAGATACCAATCTGCAGACAACCGCATTACAGGTGACAGTATTGAATACATTAGTGGCTTTATTAGCCGGAATAATGGTTTTCCCCGCAGTCTTCAGTTTCGGTATCGAACCAACAGCCGGTCCGGAATTGGTTTTCATTACCCTGCCGAATATCTTCGAGCAATTACCATTCGGTAGCGCCTGGTCGTTTATCTTCTTCATCCTGTTGGCACTGGCCGCACTGACATCAACTATTTCGTTGCATGAAGTCGCTACTGCCTATGTACACGAAGAATACAATGTACCTCGGAAGTTTGCTGCCTGGGTCGTTTCTATCGGAGTCTTTATCATCGGCGTTTTTGCTTCGCTTTCATTCGGTGTACTTAAAGAATATACTATCGGTGGGCTGACGATATTCAATGCCCTCGACTTCCTGACAGCCAAGATCATGATGCCATTGGGCGGAATGATGATCTGTGTGTTTGTTGGTCTGCGGATTGAAAAGAAGATATTAAAGGAAGAATTGACCAACCACGGCACGATCCCGTTCTATTTCTTCCAGACGTATGCATTTTTCATTAAATACCTGGCTCCACTGGCAATTGGTTTGATATTTATCAATGAATTGGGAATAATTGCGTATATTCGCCAAGCGATAGCATGAATAGGCAGAGCTGATCGCAGTATTGTATAAAATCATACGTATTATGTCTAAAGACAAGATGCTGACGCCAAGTTTCTGTTATATCTTGGCAGCTAATTTTCTACTCTTCTTTGCATTCTATCTGATTTTGCCGATTTTGGCATTCTATTTACAGGAAGAGTTCTCGGCCGGTAAGACAATGATCGGTTTTATCCTTTCATGTTATACGATTGCCGCGTTGTGTATCCGTCCTTTTTCCGGCTATTTGCTGGATACATTGTCTCGACGTCCGCTTTACTTGGTGGCTTATTTTATTTTCATAGCCATTTTCGGTGGATATATCCTGGCTACGAGTCTGACGCTTTTCATTGCCTTGCGTATTATACATGGTCTCTCGTTCGGGATGGTAACAGTGGCTGGTAATACGATTGTGATTGACATTTTACCTTCTTCCAGACGAGGGGAAGGAATTGGTTATTACGGATTGGCAAACAATATCGCCATGAGCTTTGGACCTATGACCGGGCTATTCATGCACAGTGTTTATTCTTACCAGACCATTTTCTTATGTTCTCTGGTGACAGGAGCTGTTGGTTTTATCATGGCTTATTTAGTCAAGACACCTTATAAAGCCCCGGTGCAGCATATGCCGATTTCCTTAGACCGCTTCTTCCTGAAGAAAGGCGTCTGGGCAGGTATATCCTTGTTGCTGTTATCAATTCCGTATGGTATGACGACAACCTATGTTGCCATGTATGCCGATGAGATCGGGATAGAAGTCAATCCTGGTTTGTATTTTACTTTTATGGCGATTGGTTTGGCCGTTTCCCGCATGTTTTCCGGGCGGCAAGTAGATAAAGGAAGGATTACGCTGGTTATCTCGTTAGGAATGTACTTGGCGGCTATCTCCTTCTTCGTCCTGTCGGCTTTGCATCTGTTGATGGAATGGAATCATGTGTTTAGTTCTTACTTGTATTTGGGAATTGCTTTGGCACAAGGAGTTGCCTTCGGAACCATGTTTCCTGCCTTTAATACCTTGTTTGTCAATCTGGCAGCCCATAATCAACGGGGAACAGCAACTTCTACTTACCTGACCAGTTGGGATGTGGGTATTGGAATTGGTTTGATGATTGGCGGTTCGCTGGCACAAACCTTTGGCGGTTTTGAATATGCTTATTTGTGTGGTGCTTGTCTTACCGTTGTTTCTACTCTCTTCTTCCTGTTGAAAGCTGGTCCGCATTTCAACCGGGAAAAACTGAGATAATCTCCTTGTAGAGGCGTAGCGTGCTGCGCCTCCAGCAAATATACATAAACCTCAAAAACTCAAAATGAAAATAATTGCAGATGATACAATTCCTTTCTTGAAAGGAATTGCAGAGCCGGTAGCTGACGTCGTTTATATTCCGGCAAAAGGTTTTACTCCAGAAGTGGTGAAAGACGCCGATGCTTTGATTGTTCGTAGTATCGATAAATGTACTTCCGAATTGTTGGCCGGCAGCCGTGTCCGTCTGATTACGACTGCTACCATAGGCTTTGATCATATAGATATTCATTATTGCGAATCACATGGGATTACGTGGAAGAATGCACCAGGATGCAATGCGCCGTCGGTTGCCCAGTATGTCTTAGCCTCTTTGTTGCGGGTAGCTTTACGAAGAGGAGAATCACTGCAAGGAAAGATATTGGGAATCATCGGGGTAGGACATGTAGGAAAAGAAGTGGAAAAGTTAGCTTCGCTTTTTGGTATGACCATCCTACGAAACGATCCACCTAGGGCAGAAGTCGAAGGCCCGGAATCTTTTGTCTCTTTGGAAGAACTGCTGGTTCGTGCCGATATCATCACTTGTCATGTACCATTTACCCGCGAAGGAAAATATCCTACCTGGCATCTGGCAGACGATAAGTTCTTTAGTCAGGTACGTCGGGGTTGTTGGTTTATCAACAGTTGTCGGGGAGCTGTGCATGATACAAAAGCTTTGCTGGAAGCTCATCAGAAAGGACTGGTAGAAGAAATTATCCTTGATTGTTGGGAGAATGAACCTCAAATTAATCAGGAATTACTGAAAGTAGTCTCTATCGCAACGCCTCATATTGCCGGTTTCTCGGCTGATGGGAAGGCTACGGCTACCCGTATGTGTTTAGAAGAAATCCAGCGTTTCTTTCATGTTCGGTTTGACCGGTTGAAAGAAGTAGTGCCGCCAGCACCTGCAAATCCGCTGATTGACCTTGATGCTTTTGAGGATCATCGGATAGAAAATGCCTTTTTGCAAACCTTCGACCCATGGGGTGTCGATAGGAAACTGAGAAAAGATCCTTCTACATTTGAATGGCTGCGCAATCATTATGATCATCCGCGTGAGCCGTTGGCCTATCAGGTAAAGCAGTCAACTCCTGCTGAAAAATCCCTGTTACAGCAAATCGGTTTCCAGATGATTGGTTGAACTCTGAGAACTTTGTAAATCTGTAACATAAATGCTTACAGGTATCGAGCGGATCAAAAATAATCCGTATCTTTGCGGTGTATGAAAAAGAAATATTTTCTTCCCTGCCTCAGCAAATGTATGAGGCAGAGGAAAAATGTATGTGTATTACTGCTTATATTATTATTCAGCAGTTTGTCTGCTGTTTGGGCTCCTCTGAAAGCTCAGTATAGTATGGGAACTACCGGACTGATGAATATTCCGACTGCCGATATGCAACCTGACGGGACTTTTATGGCAGGTGGAAATTTTATGCCTTCTGCTATTTTGCCACCCGAATGGAATTATCATTCTGGTAATTACTTCCTGAATATGACCTTTCTTCCTTTTCTGGAAGTGGCTTATCGTTGTACCTTGTTGAAAACAGGTGATGCGCATGGAAATAAATGGAATCAGGACCGTTCTGTATCCTTACGGCTCCGTCCATTGAAAGAAGGAAAATGGTGGCCGGCTATAGTGATCGGTTCCAATGATGCTTTTACTACCAATCAGTTAAATATGTTCGAAGATTCCGGAGGAAATCGCTTTTTCTCTTCCGTCTTTGCTGTAGGAACCAAGCATTTCCATTGGGAAGGACATCAGTTGGGTTTGACTGTCGGTGGTCATATTCCATTTCGTAGTGGTAGCTTGAATAAAGGTGTTTTAGGCGGTTTGGAATACCGTCCGGCTTTTTATCCGGATTGGGCACTCATGGTAGAATATGATTCGGATGTGATGAATGTCGGAACGGCTCTCCGGTTGTGGAAACATCTTTCTCTCCATGTGTTTTGCTATGACTGGCAGGCTGTTTGTGGAGGACTCCGATATGAAGTGAAACTGTATTGATCTTCTAAGAAGAAAAACGAATAAAATGAAGTAATGCAGATGAAACAGATACTATTGATAGGCTTTCTATTCTTTTTCCCTTGGCTGGTGGATGCTGGTTCGTATACCTCATTATTGAGGCAGATGGGAATGGAAAATATACGGGAAGCTGCAGATCCGGAAGGTGTTTATTTATGTTGGGAAGATCCTGTATATCGGGGTCCGGTACGTGGTCTGGCGGAAATATTGCGTACTCTGGCTGTTCAGGAAGATTTGGTGCAAGATACGCATCTGGTTATTCTAGAAAATGGTTTGCCCCAAATACTGGTTAAAGTTTTAGCAGCAGACTGGGCTGATTATCGGGAAGAACGTATTTCGTGGGCTGATTTTGTCAACCGTCTGTTATTGACTTATGAAACGGATGATGTTATGCGTCGTTTCTCAGGGACAAAGACAGAACATCGAAGTGCCGGCAGAATTGATTTTGTTGTTTATCCCCAGTTGCAGTTGCGTAATTCCTGGTTGGATAAAATCTATGGCGCTTCAGTAAACATAGCCCCGGCTGTTGAAATGCAATTGTGGAAAGGAGCCAGCTTTACGGGGCAAGTCATATTCCCGATCTGGAATAATATGGTAGGTGAGATGGATTATATCCGGGCCGGTATATTGACCCTTCGTCAGGAAATCCGTTTGCCGAAACGATGGATGGCTTCTTTGACTGTAGGTAATTTTACCCAGCAGCGAATCGGTGCCGATTTGCAGTTTACATGGAGAACGGCTAATGACCGCTGGCTATTAGGAGCTCGGGGTGGACTTACGGGAGCATCCGTCGTACAGGAAGGGCGTTGGCAAGTCAGCCGTTGGGAACGGCTGAGTGGTGCAGTATGGGGACGATATTTCGAACCTCATTATCAGTTGGAATTGGAACTGACTGCCGAACGATATATTTATGGGGATTATGGAGCTCGGTTTGATTGTGTCCGTCATTTTGGAGAAACAACCGTTGGTTTGTTTGCTATGGTTTCCGGAGGAGAAGCCAATGGAGGTTTTAGTTTTTCTGTACCTTTGCCTCGAAAGAAACGGATGCAACGTAAAGCTGTTCGAATCTGTTTGCCGGAGTATTGGGGGCTGACCTATGAAGCACAAAGCGGTAATGAATATGCTGAAAGACGATTGGGGCGCCGGTATCAGACTGATCCGGTTGTCAGCAGGACAAATCGTTTCTATAATCCGGATTATGTGCGGAAGCAGTTGATGAGACTTTAAGCAGTTAAGGTTGTATGGAGAGGTGCATAAGCATTAGAAGAGAGCTAGGAAGTGGATAATTTCTTAAATCTGTGTTTTTTTACAACAAAATAGGTTGTTGAATCAAACTATTCACTACTTTTGTGGCATATCTATATATTATGCATTGAGTAAAGAACTGTAGAACAGCTTTAATCTATGAATAAGTTGTATTAGAATGAATTAAACGTTTAACTTATTGACAGCAAAAAAGTCATATAAAGAAATATTAATTATAAATAAAAAACGTATGAACAAGTATTTGACAGGGGCATTTGCTTTTGCCCTGTTATTAAGCACAAGTCTTTCATTTACATCTTGTAAAGATGAAGATGAGGTAACGCAGACACCTGAACAAGTGGAAACTAAAATTGAAGCTTATGTTTCAGGACGAGTAATGGAAATGGGAAAACCATTAGCTGATGTAACCGTAGCAGCCGGTGAAATTACATCAACTACAGATAGCGAAGGTAATTATACGTTGGCTATCGGAAGTGCAGGTGACGTGACTGTAACAGCTTCTAAAGACGGTTATGTTGCAGCATCTTCTCAAGTAACAGTTGCAGAATCTGAAGTTTTGTCTTTAGATTTTGAATTGACTCAGCAGAATGAATCAGAAACTTTATCTCCTGATGCAGAATTGGCTTTAGAAGAAAAACGTGATGAATTTACTACTTTGTTTTTCCAACCTCAATCAGTGACTGCCGCAACAGAGGTATCAATTACAGAATATATTACACGTGCTGAAAAAGATAATATGGGCGCTTTGTCTGTTATCTATTGTACTCCTGATGGACAGCAATTTGAACAGCCTGTAAAAATTCAGGTAGTTCGTAACACAAGTTCAGACTTGTATTTTGCCAATATGAAACACTACGTGGAAGAAAATGGTACATGGAAAGTGGAAAGTGATATGACTGTTGATCCGGAAACCGGAGATTATGTAGGTGAACTGGACCACTTTTCTAGTCATGCTTTTGGTGTAGAAGCTCAATGGGGTGCAAAAACTGCAACAACCGAAGATGGGGCTTCTCAAGAATTTGATAACAGAGGTAAATTAGATGCTGTAAAAGTTCCGTTGACGGTTGAATCAAAGAATGGATGGGAAGTTGACGGTGATCTGGCTTCTATCATTCGTTCTGCTTTATCTGGTGTCAGTGAAGCTGATGCAACAGAATTAGCTTCTGAATTAAACCGAATGATCCGTAATGCAAAAGGTAGTGAATCTTCTGTTTCAACGCAGCAGGTGAAATTGAATGAGATCAGTATCAGTGGTGATACGAAGGCAACAGTTGCTGTTCAGCATAAGATCTCAACTTCTTCCATGACAGTATCTGTTATGTTTAAGGGACAGCCGGTTTCAATTAGTGTTCCAGTAAAAGTGTATAACGGTGTTTCTATGAAGGTCTCTTATGAATACGGATCTTTAACGCCGGAACATTCAGGTGGTAATATCGGATAAGTAAGATATTATTCTATCATTGAGGCACGGCACTTCGGGATTTGTATGAACTCGTAGTTCCGTGTCTTTGTGTTTCTTCATAATAAGATGACTTTAGTAAACAATTTTTCTCGTTTACGGGTTATAGGCTAGGAGTTTCATTTTATCCGGAACATAGACCGGAATTTTCAGATAAACAAAATCAAAAGTATGCAAATTGGAAAGCTCGCGAAATGGATGTTGTTGAGCTGGGTCATCCTGTTCTCAGCTTGTAACTCAACAAAAGAGGTCGTATATCTGCAAGATGTCGTGCCTTTGAAACAACAGGATATTGAACGAAAATACGAAGTGTTTATTCACGAAGATGACTTGCTCTCCATTATGGTGAACAGTAAGGATCCTGAGTTGGCATTGCCTTTTAATATGCCATTAGTAACGTATCAGATTGGTAGTGAAAGTGCCGGTCAACAACGTGTACTAGGTTATTTGGTAGATACCAACGGAGATATTGACTTCCCGATTTTAGGCAAGATCCATGTGGCAGGTCTTTCTCGTTTGGAATTACGCGATTTGATAAAAGAGAAATTGATAAGTGGAGATTATATTAAAGATCCGGTTGTAACAGTACAATTCTTGAATTATAAAGTATCCGTTATGGGTGAAGTTGCTCGTCCCGGATCATTTACGATAACAGGTGATCGTATTACATTGCTGGAAGCTTTGAGTATGGCTGGAGATTTGACCATTTATGGTCGGCGTGACCGGGTAGCAGTTATCCGCGAGGAAAATGGTAAACGCACCATTTTATTCCATGATTTGCGTTCGTCAGAGATATTTACATCTCCTTGTTATTATTTGCAGCAGAATGATATTGTTTATGTAGAACCGAATAAAGCGAAAGCTGGTCAGCGTGATATCAATCAGAACAACTCTGTGAGTGTCTGGTTGTCGGCTGTTTCTGTGTTAGCGGCAGTAGCTTCTTTGTTGGTCACTGTGTTTAAATAATTAAGCTTCTAATTCGAAAAACCTCAAAACGATGAATCAAATGGATTATTCAGATAATACACAGATTCGTGATCGCGAATGGCAGGAAGAGAACGGGAACGAATTAAACCTGATGGACTTGTTGCATATTTGCCTTGTCAATTGGAAATGGTTCCTTTTATCATTAGTGCTCTGTACAGGCTTGGCTTACTTGTATTTATTACAAGCTCCACGGGTGTATACGCGTACTGCCTCTGTCATGATCAAAGAAGAGAATAAGAACGGTAACTTGGCTAATAACTTCGGATTCTCAACAGACCTGACTTCTTTAGGTTTTAAGAATAATGTGGATAATGAAGTGTTGGTCTTCAAGACTTACCGCTTGATGGAAAAGGTGGCTCAGCGCTTGCATCTGGATGTAAGCTATACGATTAAACCGCAACTTCGAAAGATTGAATTATATCGTCAGTCTCCGGTATCGTTGTCTTTCCCCGAGGCAGAGGCCAGTCAGTCTTTTGCATTAAAGGTGACACCTTTGAATGAAAATGAAGTTATGCTGTCTGATTTTGTCGTAATAGATGAAAACGGGAAAGAGCAGGAAATCTCGAAACAGTTAAAGGTGGCTTTAAAAGATTCCATCTCTACTCCTGTGGGGAAAGTTATCGTAAATCCGAGTTTCTATTACACCAATCAATATTTTAATACACCTATTCAGGTTCGGAAGTCTAATCTGGAAGGCGTCGCTAAAAGCTATTTGAATAACTTGCAGACAAGTTTAGCTTCTAAGACTTCTACAATCATTAATTTGACACTGCAAGATGTCTCTATCTCCCGGGCTGAAGATGTGCTGAATACATTGATTGCTGTATACAATGAAGCAGCCATTGATGATAAGAACCAGATTACGATTAATACTTCTGAGTTCATTGCCGAACGTCTGGTGATTATTGAAAAAGAATTGGGTAGCGTAGATGCGGATATTGAAAAGTTTAAGCAGGAAAACCGATTGACGGATATTACTTCTGAATCGGGCATGTATCTTGAATCAACCAGCCGTTTCCAACAGGAAGGTGTTATGGTTGAAAACCAATTGACTATGGCTAAATATATTCGGGAATATTTGTCTGACCCGAACAAGGCTTCTGATCTGATTCCTGCCAATACTGGAATATCGGATGCCAATATTGAACAACAGATTGCCGTTTATAATGAGACGTTACTGAAGCGTGACCGTCTGATCAGTAACAGTAGTAACCGAAACCCGGTTGTTATGGATTTGAATAATAATTTGGGTGCGATGAAGCAGACAATCATTCGGGCTATCGACAACCTGATTGTCAGCTTAGATATTAAAAGTGATAATATCCGGATGCAGGAAGAACAGATTACCAAACGTATATCGGCTGTTCCGACACAGCAGAAGTATGTGCTTTCTGTAGAACGTCAGCAGAAGATTAAAGAGGCTTTGTATCTGTTCTTGCTGAACAAGCGTGAAGAGAATGCGTTGACACAGGCTATGACAGAAAGTAACATGCGTGTGTTGGATGAAGCTACGGGTAGTTCGGCTCCTGTTGCTCCGAAATCGGCTATGATTATGCTGGCTGGTTTGATATTGGGATTGGCTATTCCTGCCGGTATTTTGTGGCTGCGTTGGGCTAATGATACACGTATCCGCTCCATGAAAGATGTGCAAGACCGTACGGCTCTTCCTTTATTGGGTGAAATTCCGGCATTGGAAAAGAATCAGGAGAAACTGGTTGTTAAGGAAGGTAGCCGTGATGCCGTCTCTGAGGCATTCCGTATTTTACGTGCGAATATGGATTTTATGCGAGGTGGAGATGAACACATGCAGGTATTGTTGTTTACCTCAATGAATGCTGGTGCAGGTAAGACCTTTATTTCTTCCAATTTGGCGGCTAGTTTGGTGTTGACACATCAGAAAGTTGTTTTACTGGATTTGGATATCCGTAAAGGTACATTGGGTAAGCAGGCCGGTTATAGGGGTGAAGGTATTACGAATTATCTGTCGGGTAAAGTAACGGATGTGACTTCGTTGATCTGTCAGGATGAACTGGTTCCCGGCTTGGATGTGATTCATGCGGGTCCGGTACCTCCTAATCCGGCAGAATTGTTGCAGAACAAACGCCTGGATGCCATGATCGCAGAATTGCGTACTCGCTATGATTATATCTTGTTGGATAACGTACCTGCCGGATTGGTGGCTGATGCGCAGATTGTAGCCCGACTGGCTAATTTGACTATCTGTGTTATCCGTGCCGGCGTGCTGGATCGTCGTCAGATTCCGGCTTTGGAAATGCTTTCACGTCGTTTCCCGAAATTCTCATTGGTATTGAACTACGTGAAAGGGCATCATGGTGGCTATGGTTATGGTTACGGATACGGCTATGGTTATGGCTACGGGTATGGTAATGAGAAGAAGAGAAAATAAACCATGTTTGGATTATTTGGAAAGAAAAAGATACTGAAAAGTGGACTGCTGGAAGGAATGACTGATATCCATTGTCATTTGCTTCCTGCAGTCGACGATGGAGCAGAAAATAAGGACGAGGCGTTGCAGGCATTGAGACTGATGGAGTCGATAGGCGTGCAGCGCCTTTTCTTTACACCTCATGTCATGGAAGAATTGACTTCCAATCGGGCTGATTTTCTTCAGGAGCGGTTTGAACGTTTCTGTTCCGAACAGTCGACGTCCATTGAATTGCGGCTTGCTGCCGAATATATGCTTGATCCTGCTTTCTCGGAACGTCGAAAAGAAGGATTGTTGACTTTCAATGGAACGCATGTACTGGTAGAAACCTCTTATCTGATGCCTCCTTTGGGGTTTCGCGAGATTTTGTTTGATTTGCAGGCCGAAGGCTATCAACCTGTTCTGGCTCATCCTGAGCGTTACCGGTATATGAGTCCGGAAGATTATGACTGGTTGTTCGAGCATGGGATAGCTCTTCAGCTGAATCTGATGTCGCTGGCTGGTACGTATGGTCCGAGTCCATTAAGACGGGCGGAAGATTTACTGGCCAAGAGTTATTATACCTTTATAGGTTCTGATTGCCATCGGCGGGATGTGTACGAACGTTCCCTGCAACACCTTAAGATTTCGACTGCACAACTCAAAGCGTTGAACTTACTGGTTGAAAATAATAAGCGGCTGGCTCAGTAATCACTGCGCTCAGATGCCCCATCCTTCACGGTCCAGATTCCGGTAATGAATGGCTTCTGCCAGATGATTGGACTGAATGGATGCCGAACCTTCCAGATCTGCAATTGTCCGTGATACTTTCAATATCCGGTCGTAAGCACGGGCGGATAAGTTCAACTTTGTCATGGCATTCTTGAGTAGTTTTAATCCTTCCGCATCCGGTACGGCATAGGTATGTAATAGCCGGCTGTTCATTTGGGCATTACAATAGAATCCCGGATGGTCTTTGAAACGTTCTTCCTGAATGTTTCGGGCTGCGATGACCCGTTCCCGAATGGCGGCACTTGGTTCGGCTGGTGTTTGTTCCGAGATCTTCTCAAAGGGTACCGGAACAATTTCAATTTGGATGTCAATCCGATCGAGTAGTGGACCTGAAATCCGGTTCATGTATTTCTGGACAGCTCCGGGTGAGCATACGCAGGCTTTGGTAGGATGATTATAGTAGCCGCATGGACAAGGATTCATGGAGGCAACCAACATGAAGCCTGCCGGATATTCTACGGTAAAGCGGGCCCGTGAAATGCTGATCATCCGGTCTTCCAGCGGTTGCCGCATGACTTCCAGTACACTTCGGTTGAATTCGGGCAGTTCATCTAAAAACAGAATCCCGTTGTGGGCTAGACTGATTTCTCCGGGTTGCGGATAAGAACCTCCGCCTACCATGGCTACATCTGAGATCGTATGGTGTGGCGAGCGGAATGGCCGTTGTGTCATTAATGAGGTTTCATTCCCGATTTTTCCGGCTACCGAATGAATCTTGGTTGTTTCTAAGGATTCGTGCAAAGTGAATGGTGGCAGAATAGAGGGCAATCGTTTGGCCATCATGGATTTTCCACTTCCCGGTGGACCGATCATCAGTAGGTTATGTCCGCCAGCTGCAGCTACTTCCAGGGCGCGTTTGACGTTTTCCTGTCCGCGTACTTCCGAAAAATCATATTCAAACTGTAATTGGCGGGCATAAAATTCTTTTCTCGTATCTACGATAGTTGGTTCCAGTTCCTTTTTACCGTCAATGAATTCGATGACATCCCGTATGTTCGTAACGCCATATACTTCCAGCTTATTGACAACAGCGGCTTCCCGGGCATTTTGCTGCGGTAAGATGAATCCTTTGAATCCGGCTTCCCTGGCTTTAATCGCAATGGGTAAAACGCCTTTTATCGGCTTTAATGTGCCGTCGAGTGATAATTCTCCCATCAGCATGTATTGGGAAAGCTTTTCGGAACTGATCATTTCAGCTCCGGCCAGTATGCCGATAGCCAGCGGAAGATCGTAGGCCGAGCCTTCTTTCCGGATATCGGCTGGTGCCATGTTGATAACGATCCGACTGCGGGGAAACTTATATCCGCTTTCCTGGAGGGCAGATATGATGCGTTCATGGCTTTCCCGTACGGCTACGTCCGGAAGTCCGACTAAAAAGAACTGAATGCCTTTACTACAGTTTACTTCGATTGTGATGATTGTTGCCGATATGCCTTGTACGGCGGCTGCAAAAGTCTTGACCAACATAGTTAAAGTTTTAAAATGAATACTGGTGTTCCCGCAGATGCGGTGTCACCTGATTTTATTCTCCCAGCAATTCATCCAATACGTCGTTTACCTCCAGGCTGTTTTCTGATTTCAGCAGAATCTTCTTGTCTTTGTCTATCAGATAGCAGAGCGGCAATTCACTGACGTTGTACAGGTCCATCAAGGCTGTAGCCTGACCTGCTGAATCGGCTACCAGATTCCATGTGATGCTGTCTGATTGAAGGTAATTCCGTATTTGATTGCAATTGTTGTCCATCGTGACTACCAGCAGGTTTAATTCCTTTTCTGGATGTTTTTGGGCGATTTGCACCATGTAAGGGTCTGTCAGTTTAGTCTTTCCTTCCCAGGACGGTACAAATGCCAACAAGGTGTATTTATGCTTGACGGTGTCCAGCTTGAATTCTTGTCCGTGTACGTTTTTGACCTTGAAATCAGGTGCTTCTTCTCCAATATTTGTCCTTTTGGTACGTGCGCTGTATTCTTCCAGTTCTTTATAAAGGAAGTGGGTACGTAGTTCAGGAGAGATCAGAGCCAATAATTCATCGGCTTCCCTAGTATCGTCCGGATTCGTGAAAAAATATTGGATCAGAGCAAGCGATACCGCTTTGTCCGTATGCTTTTTGATGTAGGCAACGGCTTCTTCGGCCAACTGATGGTTGATATTCGTTAATTTCGCTATCAGGTCAGCTTCTTCGATGGGATTCTTGGCCTTTTGATCGATTTGATGCAATAACTTGGCCTGTTCTTTCCACAAATTGGCCGAGGCTTTTCTCAGATCGGTCAGCTGACTGTTGATTGAGCTACCTCCTTCGATTGTCAATAACTTGGGATTTGTTATGTCTCCTGTTATTTTAATTTTCTTTCCTTTTTCCAAAAATACATTCACAACGCAGGTACGGTTCTCGAAGAACAGCGTGGCTGTATTGAAATCGCCCGTCTTATGTCTGAGCTTAAAGGTTCCGTCTGTTTCACAGGTAATGGTATCAATTGCTTTCGCGCTTTCGCTTTCAAATACGACATACAGGGTAGGGTCTTGCAATTGAGTGAGTTTTCCTTCAATTTGATAACTCTCATCCTTGCTGCAAGCTACCAATCCCAATAAGACTGTCCATATAAATAGTATGTATTTTTGCATATTCATCTCTCTTTCCGCGAATTTTCGGTAAAGATAGAAAAAGTTTTTTAAAGTACGTTTATAAATAGAAATAATTTGGAAAAATATTGGAAAAAAGCATAAAAAAAGAGGATGCAATGAATGCACCCTCTTTCTTATGATTGTCTGATATGTAATATAAATTACAATTGCGGACCAGCAGCAACCAAAGCCTTACCAGCTTCGTTACCTGTAAATTTAGCAAAGTTCTTGATGAAACGAGCAGCCAAGTCTTTTGCTTTTTCATCCCACTGAGCAGCGTCAGCATAAGTATCGCGCGGATCCAAGATTGCAGGATCAACACCTGGCAATGCAGTCGGAACTTCGAAATCGAAGTACGGGATCTTCTTAGTAGGAGCGCTGTTGATAGAACCATCCAGGATAGCATCGATGATACCACGAGTATCGCGGATAGAAATACGCTTACCAGTACCGTTCCAACCAGTGTTAACCAAATATGCTTTAGCACCAGTCATTTCCATCTTCTTAACCAATTCTTCACCGTACTTAGTCGGGTGCAATGACAAGAATGCAGCACCGAAGCAAGCAGAGAATGTCGGAGTCGGTTCAGTGATACCACGTTCTGTACCAGCCAACTTAGCAGTAAATCCTGACAAGAAGTAGTACTTAGTCTGTTCCGGAGTCAAGATAGATACTGGAGGCAATACACCGAATGCATCAGCTGACAAGAAGATTACTTGTTTAGCGTGAGGACCTTTAGAAACCGGTTTAACGATGTTTTCGATGTGATAGATCGGGTAAGAAACACGAGTGTTTTCAGTTACGCTCTTATCAGCGAAGTCGATCTTACCGTTAGCATCAACTGTAACGTTTTCCAACAAAGCGTCACGTTTGATAGCGTTGTAGATATCTGGTTCTGATTCCTTATCCAAGTTGATAACCTTAGCGTAGCAACCACCTTCGTAGTTGAATACACCTTCGTCATCCCATCCGTGTTCGTCATCACCGATCAAGAGACGTTTCGGGTCAGTTGACAAAGTAGTCTTACCTGTACCTGACAGACCGAAGAAGATAGCTGAGCTCTTACCTTCTTTGTCTGTGTTAGCTGAACAGTGCATAGAAGCGATACCACGCAACGGGTTCAGGTAGTTCATGATTGAGAAGATACCCTTCTTCATTTCACCACCGTACCAAGTATTCAGGATAACCTGTTCTTTAGTCTTCAAGTTGAATACTGTAGCTGTTTCAGAGTTCAAACCTAATTCTTTGTAGTTGTCAACTTTTGCTTTAGCAGCGTTGAATGATACGAAATCAGGTTCGCCGTAGTTAGCCAATTCTTCAGCTGTCGGACGGATGAACATATTTGTTACGAAGTGAGCCTGCCATGCAACTTCCATGATGAAACGTACTTTCAAACGAGTAGCTTCGTTAGCACCGCAGAATGTATCAACAACGAACAAACGTTTGCCTGACAATTCTTTAACAGCTTTAGCTTTCAAGTCAGCCCATGCTTCTTCTGAACAAGGCTTGTTATCGTTTTTGTATTCTTCTGAAGTCCACCATACAGTATCTTCGCTAGCTTCATTCTTAACGAAGAATTTATCTTTAGGAGAACGACCAGTGTAGATACCAGTCATCACGTTCACAGCACCCAATTCTGTAACCTGTCCTTTTTCGTAGCCTTCCAAACTAGCTTTTGTTTCTTCAGCGAACAGTACATCATAAGAAGGATTGTGTACAATTTCCTTCACATCGGTAATACCGTACTTGCTTAAATCTAAATTTGCCATCTTGTTAATAATTTAAGTGATTGACTTTATTTATGTTTATTTATTTTCTTCTTAGCCAGTCCTGAAACTTTTCTGTTCCCGACTTGCCGCACTATATAGAGAACAAGCCGGAGCGTCTTTTTGTTTAACGCGTACAAAAGTACTATTTTTTTTTATTGGAAATAGCAGATTAAGGAAATTTTTCAGCAATAAATTCTCTTTTCCGGAAAGCCTTTCTCCCTGGCCTTTATTTTGTAAACTGAAGTTTGCAAAATGGTGTTTTTCTGCATCCTATCGCCTTTCTTTTCATTCCTGCCTATGAATGATCCAAAAGCCGGCGTCTTTTCATAAATTCCCGGCGTATATGGATGAAAAGCCGGCGTCTTTTGCTTCAAAAGTAACGAGTATCAAAAACGAACCTGACGAAGATCGTTTTTGATACTCGTTACTTTTGACTGATATGATTATTAAATGAGAATTCCGGTTTGGGTGATGTCACGATATAAGGGATTATTCATGTCTTCCACAAGCAATATGGGTTCAATCAGATTACTTAGTTTCCGTCTGAGTTTCCATAATAAAGGAGTATCTTCAAAATAGTTATCGCTAAGTTGATCTACAACCACAGCAATATCAATGTCACTATCTTCTCGATAGTTACCTTTGCTATAGGAACCGTAAAGATAAATTGCTTTTACGGGTAATTTTTCAGCGACCAATTCTTTATATTTCTGAGCTATATTTATAGCCTGCTTTTTATCCATAGTTGTAATTCTTTTGTCTGTTCTAATAATACAGTACAATATTCTTTTGTTAAGCTGTTTAGTAGCCTTTCTTTGTAAGAAGGATAGCGCGCTTCAATATTAAGAGGTTCCAAACGATCGATCAAGTCTAGTTGTTCTTCTTCTAAAAACTGATCTAGGCCAGTTTTTTCTGCTAATCTTGATAAAGAATGTATTTTTAATGGAACTTCCGTTAAGTTATTCGTCCAGTAAGCTTTGAGAATTTTTTCGATTGTTTGATGACACATAAAACCAACATAAAGATAACGTCCTGTTACTAACATGGCGCTAGCTGTTTCCAGATCGTAATCTGACATCTCTATCCAATAATTGGTTTTATTGTTCATCCTAAAGTGTACTTTTTGCAAAGATAGCAAAACAAATGGAATAGGCACAAGTTGAATGATATTTCCTTTGTTGTAATCATGATTACGTCCATTTGAATAAGTCTTTTGTTGTCAATTATAGCAACTATACCTATATCCGATTTTCTTTTATACCCTTCACACACCTGTTTATCTGTCTCATATTCTGTTTGTTCCTGTGAAGGGTGTGAAGGGGGCGTTCTTTTGGCTTAATCCAAGTGATTGTCCGTTCTTTTCTCTTGAAAGAAAAGAACCAAAAGTTCAAGGCTTACACTACGGAGGCTGCGGTCTTGGTCGCTGCGCTAAAATCTCGGAAAACTCGCTTCGCTCAGACAACCGAGATTTTT
>OLOD01000414.1_pt1 | contig 34078 bp, 27 predicted proteins | sample 1671921 | NCBI WGS metagenome assembly OLOD01 (sample SAMEA3136626, study PRJEB25190) | human gut metagenome | biome: human gut; feature: human-associated habitat; material: faeces | place: Austria | collected 2013
AAGAACTTATTCCAATTTAACAGGGAGGGATAAAGGAGAATCCTGATAAAAACAAAGGGGCTGAGCTCCGCTTGTTCTTATGGAATCAACCGACTGGTTGCCGGGTGCAATTGCAGCCGGGGGATTCCTTTAGACCGGGGTGGGTGGGATCGATTCTTCTGCGTGTACGCTGCTTCTTACCTTGAATGGGCATAAAAAAAGTGAAGTGTAAAAATCTATCAACTGTATTTGTACTATTAAGCATTTTCAATTGCCTTTTGAAGAAGTAAAAAGCATGACATATTATTCCTCCCTTTTAATCAAATCAATTCATTGAATAAAATAAAGTCTCATTCGAGGTTTATTCTGTTATTGATGTAAATCAATTTGTATTTATTGTACTTCATTACCTGTTTTCAAGACCACTAACAAGTAAAAATTATCTTTGTAATCAAGATACATTGATTATGTGTATCCACAAAACAGAAACTTGGTAATATAAATATATCCAATCTCAGCAAAACAAAACTACTGAACGTTTTAATGAACTGAATAGTCTTTCTGCTATAAACATACTATTTTTGTTAGAAAAATCAAAATGAAATATGGTTATGTACGTGTATCTACCCCAGAGCAAAGTTTAAATCTTCTACTTGACGCATTACGTTTATACTGAGAAGATTCTATATGTAAAAAATATGTGGGAAAAGTAGGTTCAAGCCTATTTTAGATATTTTAATAGCATAACTAAAAGCAGAAGATCAACTTGTAGTATGGAAATTGGATAGACTAGGAAGAAGAACTTGTGAACTTATGACACTTCAGAAATCATTAGAAAAAAGGAACATTGCACTTATCAGCTTGACAGAACACCTAGATACATCTACTCCCATTGGGAAATTTGCATTCCATATACTGTGCTGCGTCGCAGAGATGGAAAGGAATATAATTTCAAAAAGAACTAAGGTTGAATTTTTCTGAAGTTGTAAAAAATAACTTTCCAAGTCGGCTAGTACAAAGGTTCCATAAACATATAAAAGACATAATATATGTCTGAAAGCCTTGCTTAAAAATATACAACTTTATCATATATCACAAATTATACTCGTCTTGTAACCATTCTATTTTAACAATCGAGAACAGAAATACCATTGACGAAATAGTTCAAAAATATCAGAATGAAAAATTACGAGCGGATTAACAAGAAATGGGAAAATTTATTTACATAGGACTTTTCTTGTTTTTATAATCATATCTATTTTGTTTATTCCATTTATGGGAATAAAAAAGGGAACTTGTAAGAAAATACAAAGAATTAGAATCTACAAAAAATAAGATTACTAATAATGAAACCATTATCGCACAATACAGACAAAAAATATCAAACTTATCTTTTGAGATATCAGAAAACAGCAAATGTAACTATGTAAAGAAGAATTAGAACCAAAAATACAGAACTTGACTTTACAAAATCAAGAATTAAAAATACAAAAATCAAATATACTTATTCAATTAAATAATCAACAGGAAGAAATAACCCATCATAAGAAATTAATCGAGAAAAAAGAATCATATCCCAATATCCTAACACGTATTGAAAAAAACGAAACACTTGATGACACAGAATAGGAAGATGTCTTTGTCATGACAAATGTTATGCATAATCAAGTTGCTAGACGCTTGAAAAAAGATTATCCTTTAATAATCGACAAAGAACTTATCATTTATTGTTTATTAAAGCTAGGTTATTCTAGAAAAGAGATATCAGATATTTTAGATATATCTGAAGATGCCGTACAAAAGAGATTATTACATTCAAGAGTACACTTTCATGATCATGAAAAATGGAGAAGAGAAGATTCTGAGGAGTTTATTAAAAACAATTAACATCTTATGTCCTATTCAAATTCAATACAAATTGAATTAAAATACTGATTATAAATTTAATATATGCATAAATTTATGTCCATGAGATATCTAACATCTTCCCTTATCTTTGAAAGCAAATTAAAAATCAAATATCTATGACAACTAAAAACAGAATAAGAATTTCATTATTGGTAAGTTATCTATTATTATTTATGTCAAATATAATTATGGCGAATAATAATAAAGAGCCCATCAAATTTGACGACACCTGGGAAATAAGAGACGAACGTAGCATAGGAGATAAATATCCAATTTCTGCTACATATGATGCCTTCAATATATATATCGAAAGTACATCCACATGTTCAGACATAATTATTAAGGTATTGGATAACTCTGAGTTCATAACAATAGAAAAGAATGTCAATAAAGAAGATTTTCCTATAATAACCCCTATTAACTATTTACAAAAGGGGGCTTATCAATTAGTATTGACAAATCAATGGGGCGACAGATTAACTGGTGAATTTCAGATAGATCAATCTAAAATTTAAACAACCATGGATCTAACACCAGATAAATACCATCAAGCATTAGCTTATTTAGCAATAAATAGCAGTTTCTTGGGAGATTTGGGACTGTTCCACGGAAGAATGGGCATTGTCCTGTTTTTCGCCCACTATGCCCGTGCCACCCAATGCAAGCACTACGAGGATTTTGCTGGATGTCTGCTGGATGAACTCTATGAAGAGATTCATGAAGATTTGCCGGTCAACTTGGAGAACGGTCTGTTTGGAATTGGCTGGGGTATTGAATATTTGGTTCAAAATGGTTTCATGGAAGGAGACACCGATGAGATTCTAGCCGACATCGACAGCAAGGTAATGGAACTCGACCCGTTACGGATGACAAATTTAAGTTTCCGGTACGGCTTGGCTGGGATTGCCTTTTATGTGATTGCCCGGTTGAATGCAAACAGAACAACCTCTACATTGCCTTTTGACGATGCTTATCTGACCTCCCTACAACAAGCCTTGAAACGTGCGGAGTTTACCGAGACGGCGGAAATCCCAGCCGATTTGCTGGTTGCTTTTAACCAAGTACTGAAGGGCGGAAAGCTGACACTTTCTCTTCCGGACTGTCTGACCCGTTCAAATTTATCCTTAGACAAGTCTTTTGATGAAATATTGCTGGGTCTGGAAGAGGGGCTGGCCGGATGGCTGTGGAACAATCTGAATCCGGCGACAGTAAGGACGGACTTGCTCCCCAAGACAGACAAGTGTATCTTCCTGTTTGACGAAGAAAGCCGTTCCACAAAGTATGGCATCGGGACGTATGTCAATCAACTGACGGATGCGTTGCAGAACACGGAGTGGCAGGTGGTACGGGTACGTGTCTGTGCTGAAACCAAAGAGGCTTTGGTGCTCCGGCAGGATGGAAAGGCGGTTTATATTCACGTAGGCAGGTTCAAATACCGGAATTACCTAGCAGATGATGCCTTAAAACGGTATTACCGGAACTTGTCTTTTGTGCTATATCCTTATTTCAAAAGCGTGAACGGCCCATTGTTCCATTTAAATGCCATGCAGAGCGAAGCTTTGGCCGATAGATTGAAGCATGATTTTCCGGAATCGTCAGTACGGATGACCGTTCATTATACCAACTGGAGTTTTGACCTGTTGGGCGATCGGGAAAAGCTGAAAGCAATTTTAGACTCCCCAAAAAATGAAAAGGAACAAGCCGTTGCCAAAGGATTTGAAGCCGAAAAGCGACTGATGCATCTTTGCGACCGGATTGTTGCCATTTCCCGGCATTCGTATGAGGATATTATCTCGTTGTACCAGGTTCCTCAAGAAAAAGTAACTTTAATTCCTCATGGTCTGGCAGATACATACCAGCCGTTATCGGAGGAGGAGCGGAACGAGCGGCGTAAAAAATACGGTTTCTCCCCGGATGACCAACTGCTTGTTTTTGCTGGACGGATAGACCCGGTAAAAGGTGTCGAATATTTGGCCCAGGCATTCGCGTCATTGACGGAGCAATACCAGAAATTACGGTTGATCATAGCCGGAGACGGGAATTTCCAGACGGTCTTTACCGCATTGAATCCGATATGGTCAAAAGTAACCTGTACCGGATTTGTAGACAAATCAACTTTGTATGAACTATTTTCGATTAGCAATATCGGCATTCTTCCCTCTTTGCACGAGGAGTTCGGTTTTGTGGCCTTGGAAATGATGATGATGAAGTTGCCTCTGATTGTCGGTAATACAACGGGGCTTGCTGAACTAATAAAAGACCGGGAATCCGGGATATTGATCCCCTTAAAAGATGGGTATCATTCAGAAAATGTACAAGTATTGCGGTCTGCCATTAAAACTGCATTAAACGACCCGATCAGACTGCTTCGGTTTGCTGATAAGGGAAAATTCTATTTCCTACAGTACTATACATTAGAAAATTTCAAAGAAAATATGTTAACATTTTACAGATAAAACAATTTGTTATATTACCCAAAAATCCTACTTATCATGGAAGACAAATGTTTAGAACAATATTTTGAGAGCTTATCTTTTGCTGCTCCGGAAAGTTTTTATGTATTTGACGTGCAGCAGAAGAAAATTTGTTATGTGAAAGCTGAAAACTTATTTTTGTGTGGCTTCACTACAGAGAATGCCTTACATTTAAATAAAGATTTTTATTCTAAAATAATATATTCAGATGATTTGCCTTTATGCATAGATATGTATAAAGCGACATTGAAATATATCAAAGAAAACGAATTTGAACAAGATAAGATAAGTTATTTTTCTTGCAATTTTCGCTTATTACATAAATATTCTTTTTCTTCCCATTATTTATCACTCATGATATACCATAAAATGAAGCCTTTTTGGATTAACGGGGTATTAATGTATTTATTGTGCTGTGTGGAAAACTCTACTGTTAATAATGCTGGGAACTTATGTTTACATTATAAAAGTGGGAATTTATATAAGGAATACAATCTAAAAACTAAACGTTGGAAAGAGAATATTAAAAATGTTCTAACAGAACGTGAAAAAGTAATACTTTTGTTAGCCCAACAAGGAAAAAATTCTTCGGAAATAGGAAAGCTTTTATGTAGAGGGCATAATACAATACGAAATCAAATGAAAAATCTATATTTTAAATTAAAGAGACATTCAATGCAAGAAGCCATAGAGTTTACTCGTAATTTTTTATAGGTGAAATAAAAAATAGTTCCAAATGGACTAAACTATAATTAAAAACGAATCTTTATTTTTGTAATGTTATATTTTTAATAGTAGTATAATTATGAAAATGCTAGGTAAACTTAAATTAAATGAATTCAGAAAAGCTGAATTGGAAAAACGCGAGTTAAATGCGGTAAAAGGTGGTTGTATGTGTAAATGTGCATGTGCGGGATATTCTGGATATGAGAATACATCAGGTGGAACAAATGGTGCAGGCCGTGCATATTAATTTTTAGAGCTATAAAAAGGCTAGTATTATTGTTATTTCTTTATTTCCAATCACAAATTTAGTGATTGGAAATAAATTTGAATTGATATACCATGACTCAAACATTTATTTGCACATCAGAAAATGGTAATTCATATATTTATGATACCAAATCTAAATTGTCAATATTAGTCCATCCAGAAATGAAGAAAGCTATAGAAAATACATCTGATCCTGATTCATATTATATGAGAAAATATAAGTATTTAAAAAAATATGGCTTTTTTACAGAAACTAATATTGTTAATTGGGGGTTAGTTACAGAGTCGATGATAAAAAATAATATGCCTGAGATTCCTCAGATTGTTTTTGAAACGACTGATTTTTGTAATTTGAGTTGTACTTATTGTGCATTAGGAGATGTATATGAAGGGTTTGATGCTAGAAATCAAAAAAAAATAGATATTGATAAAGCCATTGTGTTTTTAAAGTATATTTTTAGCATTAAGAGTAAAAGTTCTAAGAATCAACTTTACATAAGTTTTTTCGGTGGGGAACCTCTTGTTAATGGGGCTTTCATAAAACAAATAGTAGAAATTGCAGAACAATTAAACTCTAACAAAAATTTGGAGCTTATATATACGATAACTACTAACGCTACCTTATTGCATAAATACATTGATTTCTTAGCGAAAAATAAGTTTCAACTACTTATAAGTTTAGATGGAAATGAAAAAAATCACAGCTACCGCTCTTTTAGAAATAATCAGAAGAATTCATTTAAAAAAGTGATCAGTAATGTAGATATGCTTCAAAAAGCGTATCCAGAATATTTTAAACAGTATGTCAATTTTAATGCGGTACTGCATGATAGAAATTCAGTAAAAGATATATATGAATTTATATATCCTCGCTATCATAAGGTTCCTCGAATATCTGAGTTAAATCCTTGCGATATAAATCCTCATAAAATAGATCTGTTTAATCAAATGTTTAAAGATAAATTCGAAAATGAAGCAGAATATGCAAAGGAAGAATCCAATTTTTTGCCTCATGAAGAGAGAATACAATATAAAGAGCTAACAGAATTTATCAAAAACAACAGTGTAAATTGTTATATATCTGATATAAATGAACTTTTTGCTAAGGAAAAGACGTATCTCCCAACAGGAACTTGTTTGCCTTTTTGGAAAAAGTTGATGTTAACAACAAATAATAAATTGGCATTATGCGAAAAGGTCAACTATCATAAATTAACAGTTGGGGAAGTCGATGAAACGGTTAAAATAGATATACACAAAATTGTTCAACAGTATAATTTTTATTATAAAAATGTACAAAAATTATGCTTGAAATGTTATGCAAATAAATCATGTAGCGTTTGTCTTTTCCTTATGCGAGATAGAAATTTAGAAAAATTGAATGAAGGAAATTTTGTGTGCGAAGATTTCTGTGATGAAAAGCGCTTTGGTCGTAAATTGAATAGAGTTCTTTCTTTTTTAGAAAAATTCCCGAAGGACAACTTCTCTATTATAGAAAATATTGTAATATCATGAAGACAAATATAGAAACAACAGACTATTGGTTTAAAATAGAACCGTATGTATATGTAACTATTGCTGAAAGTAAGGCATTATTATATAACACACTAGATGGGGAACATATGGAAAGTTATAGCCATAATGTTATAAAATTACTTTCTGAATTGCTTCGAAAGGACAACTATGGTGTAATCTTATTGACGAATGAGAAATATCACGATCCTGAAATTTTCCATTTTATTACAGAATTGCGTGATAAATATATGGGAGATATTATCAATGCTTCTTTTTCACAATATAAACCTATACAAATTTTGCCTTATTATAATTGGAGTGAAACGCACGAATTATTTAAGAAACATAATTTCTTTGTAGGAAAGAAAATCCTTACATATTTATCTGAAATAAATATGTATTTAGATAAAGAGACTGATGTTGAACATTTAATTCTTTATCTTCAGTCTTTGCCAGAAGGAGTAAAAATTAATCTTATCGGGAATATCAAAGCAATTTCGAATTATAATAGATTATTAGATACTCTAAATCAGATTCCATCATTAAAAAAACTGATATGTTTTTATGATAATATAGTAGTGCTGCCATCTGAATATGAAAAAGATTTTTCTTATACAATTTTTGTGCATTTCCCATTAGACATAAGGCTATGGAATAAATCAAAAAGTTATCTTTTTAATCGAAATTTTCCGTATGAATACATTTTTGAAGTGTCTTCATATTTTGATTGTCAACAGGCATATACGTTTATTGAAAAGTTTAAAATAGATAAGTACCAATTGAAACCTATATATACAGGTGACAATATAGATTTTTTCAGAGAAGAAGTTTTCCTTTCAAGAGAAGATATTTTGTCTGAAAAATTGTCCATAACGGATATTTTCTTAAATCAGGCAATAAATATATATGATTTTGGTAAACTTAATATTTTACCGAATGGTGATATTTATGCAAATATACATTTTCCATCATTAGGAAATATAAAAACACATAGTATATATGATGTTGTATTAAAAGAATTAGAAGAAGGAAAATCTTGGTTACGTATTCGGAATCAAGCCCCTTGCAATAATTGTATCTTTCAATGGCTTTGTCCTTCACCTTCTGATTACGAAATTACCATCGGTCGTCCTAACCTATGCAATGTGAAATTATAAATTGATATTTTATGAATAAACTAAGTTTTATTTTCATTTTTTTTGTTTTGACTTTATGGAGCTGTTCAAAAGAACAGACAGCGAAAGAATACATTATTGTTGATGTAACCGCAAGTTATCCAAAGAAGAATTTGATGCTCCAAGATTTTATGGATGTTGAATATATCCCGTTAGAAACAACGGATGATATTCTTTGTGCCGGTAGCGTTTGGGCGGTTAGTGAAAATCTAATTCTTGCAACGAACTTTAATCAAGATGGCAATATTTTCTTATTTGACAGGAAATGTGGAAAAGCCCTGAGGAAAATCAATCATCAAGGGCAAAGTGGAGAAGAATATACTTCTGCATTGGGCTTTGTCTTGGATGAAGAGAATAAAGAATTGTATGTGAGTGATACGTATGCCCGTAAAATAGTTGTATATGATTTAGAAGGGAATTTTAAACGTAGGCTTTCATGGGAAGATGACTATATGTTTGGTGAGATATTCAATTTCGACAAAGAGTATTTAATTTGCCTTAATATAGATAATCCTACTGTTCGATCAACAGAGTCATTTGTTTTAATTTCCAAACAAAATGGACATGTGATAGAAAAAATTCAGATTCCTTTTAAAGATAAAAAGAGTATAATCATAAGAACTCCAGCTAATGACGATAGTGGTATGTATTACGCTTATGCCCCTTCAACATCGCATCCATTGGTTCCTTATTTCAATAATTATGTATTAGCTGAATACTCTGCTGATACAATTTATCAATATACGCCCAATGGGGCAATGGAGCCAATTATAGCAAGAACACCATCTGTCCAGACTATGAATCCGGAAGTATTCCTGTTTCCAACCCTATTTACGGACCGGTATTATTTTCTAGAAGCAGTTGAAAAGACAATGAAGTTTAGATCGACAGACATATTGTATGATAAACAAGAGCGGAAGCTATATAAATACAAAATATATAACAGCGATTATAGTAATGAACAGGAAGCATTCTTAAAATCGCGTCCTTTAAATGGAAAGATTCCAACATGGCAATACCTAGAAGCGTGGGAACTTGTTAAAGATTATAAAACCGGAAAGTTAAAAGGGAGATTAAAAGAAGTCGCTTCAAAGTTAAACGAAGACGATAACCCTGTGATTATGCTAATAAAACACAAGAAATAATAACCTTATTCCTTCTTTTCTGTTTTTTAAAGAAGGAATATATTTATTAATCTAATGGTTAAAACTTCAAAACAGCTAATAAAAGAGCGTTTAGAACAAATTGCAAATACTCTTTTACTTAATGGAACTCTAGTTGAGTCTCCGGGTATAATATGCGGAAAATTAGGACTTGCTATTTTCTTTTTTCACTATGCACGATATACGGAAAATCTATTATTTGCCGATTACGCAATGGATCTAATTGATAAAATGCAGAATCAAATTCATGTAAATACATCTGCAGATTATGAAAAAGGTATTGCAGGCATAGGCGTAGGAATTGATTATTTGATACAAAATAAATTTTTACTTGTAGAAGGCGATATCTGTGAAGATCTTGATGAAAGAATGTTCCGGGCTGTAATGTATGATCCATGGTTCGGCTATAGCCTTTATGATGGGTTGATAGGATATGGTAGATATTGGATATCAAGATTGCCTTATCAAAAAGTAGAAAAACAAGCTATAATTTGTTTAGAACAAATAGTCTCTTTGATAGAAAAGGATATAAGTTCTATACCTATCAGAGAGCAAACAGATGTATATTGTTTTTTGTCTGATCTACAAAAAATCCATGGGTTTGAAAAGAAAATCAATCTATTAGAATATTGTTGGACGTGGAAAGATAAAGACTCTTTTTCTCGTTTAGGGGATTCTATGCAAGGTTGCGCCGTGAGGAACATTCAATGCAAAAGATACTTTTATAAGATCTATGAAAATGATTTTGACATAAATGAAACTCCTAAAACCATGGGACTTCTTAACGGATATGCAGGTGCAGGTTTGTTTTTATTGGAAATGCTTTATGATACTAATTATTTATGGGCTTTTCTTCTTTAATTATTATGACAAATGAATGTATACATTTTTAATGAAACACGTCGTGGTGCTGTATTTGGCGTTGGAACTTATATAAGAGAGCTAATAACAGCATTAAAGAATACCAATATACATATTTATGTGGTTAATTTATTGTCTGATAAACCACAGATAGTAATGGAATGTTCTAATGGCATTGATTATTGGTATTTCCCAGAGCCAATTCAAGAAATAAGAACATTGTCTCCTTATGAACAAAGGAATTTGTACTTTCATAATGTAGTCTATCTACTACAATTATATATAAGAGATAAAACAAATTTAGTCTTTCATTTGAATTTTCCCCAATGTGAACAATTTATTGATGAATTGAAGAATGTATTTAATTGTAAAATAATTGCTGTAGTTCATTTTCTATATTGGGGACTTACTATTTTTGATAATTTGTCACGATTGCATAATATCTTAGAAAACGAATTTGTTGAAGAGCCAGATAAAGAAATAAAAAGAGTCTTTGAGGAAGAAAAAGAATATTACTTAAAAGCAGATTGTTGTATTTGCTTGTCTCAATATATGTATAAAGTAATGTGCCAGGAGTATAAATTGGATGCTAAAAAGATTTCAGTTGTTGGAAACGGATTAGGTGATAGTTTTTGTAATTTATCTGATAGTAAACAGATTAGAAGAAAGTGGAATATACAAGAAAATGAAAAAATAATTCTTTTTGTAGGTCGACTAGATGAAGTGAAAGGTGTTCGCTATTTAATAAAAGCTTTTAGAGAGGTCGTAAAAGATTATTCAAATATTAGATTAATTATAGCAGGCAGTGGAGAATATGATGACTGTTTTCTTGAAGCACGAGAGGCATGCACTAAAATTACATTTACAGGGTTATTAGAAAAGGGAAGTCTATATGAGATGTATCAAATTGCTGATATAGGAGTTATCCCTTCATTATTCGAACCATTTGGCTATGTTGCTGTAGAAATGATGATGTATGCTTTACCTTTGATTACAACAGCTACTTCAGGAGTTGATGAAGTAGTAGATGACACTTGTGGATTTAAAGTACCTCTTATCAAAACCAATAAAAAAGTGGAAATAGATCCGCTACTCTTAGCAGAAAAGATTGTGTATTTACTTCAACATTCTGATGTTGCATATGAGATGGGACAAAACGGGCGAAAAAGATATTTAGCAAAATACTCATCTGAGATATTTCGTCAGAATATGGTTCAATTATATTCATCTTTATGATACCAAAAATTATTCATCAAGTTTGGGAAGGCCGCACAGAATATCTTGGGGATGTATATAAGGCTTTAGGAAATACTTGGAAGAATTTTCATCCTGACTGGGATTATGAATTTTGGGATGAAAATAGAATAGATAAATTTATATATGACTATTATCCTGAAATGATAGATGTTTTCTATGGTTACCCATATGACATTCAGCGTTGGCACACAATCCGTTACCTTATTCTATATAAATTAGGAGGACTGTATGTGGATTTTGATTATGAATGTTTAGAATCGGTCAATAGCTTTATATCAGATGATGACAAATGCTATTTTGTAATGGAACCCAAACAACATGTTCACCTTTCAAATAGCAATATTTTTTTGAACAATACGCTAATGATTTCTCCTAAGGAACATTCTTTTTTGAAAGCTATTATTAGAAATATACAGTCAAAATCTATTTTGAACATTGGTGATAAGTATTTGGATGCATCAAATACAACAGGTGTATTAATGTTAACTGACCTTTATGAAAAGTATGCAGAAAAAAAATCTATAGGCATTCTTCCTTCAGAACAATTTGCCCCCCTTTCAAGAGAGGATATACAATCTTATATTCATGGCAGTGCTGATGAAAAACTATTAGAGGGGAAAATACAAAAAGCGGCTGCAATACATTATTTTAACAATACATGGTTGATAAATAAACGTAACAAATTTTTTCAAGTATCAATCCCTTATCTTTATCAAATTTTTTTAGAACATCCTGTTATTTGTGTAGACAAAACTAATATTCTGCCAGGAGCTCTCTTTTTTGCAATACGGGGATCTTATTATAACGGAAATGAATTTGCAAAGAAAGCTTTAGAGATGGGATGCAGTTATGCTGTTGTAGATGATCCTACAGTTGTTGCTGGCGAACATTATTTATTAGTTGATGATGTGTTAAAGACCTTAGAACGATTGGCTGACTATCATCATCAAATTCTAAAAACCCCAGTGATAGGCATTACTGGTACTTGTGGGAAAACTACAACAAAGGACCTGATAGTAAAAATACTTTCAACTAAATATAAATTAGTTTCTACACGGAATAGTGAAAATTCTTCATTAGGAGCATCATTAACTTTATTAAGTTTGAAACCTGAACATGAAATAGCCATTATCGAAATGGGGGCTTGCCATCCCGGTATGATTAGAGAAATATCTAGGATCGTTCGTCCTCAATATGGTATTATAACAAATATAGGCTTAGCTCATCTCAATGGATTTGGGTCATTTGATAATATATTGCGAACTAAATTAGAATTATATGATTACTTGCGTCAATTTGGTGGAACTATCTTTATTCATACAGAAAATGAATATCTTATGGCTAAATCGAAAGGAATTAAGAAAATATTTTATGGGAAAACAGAAACAGATTTTGTATCTGGCAAAGTAATAAATTCAGATCCTTATTTGTACTTTAAATGGAGCAATGCCAAAGCAGAACACGTAGTTTTAACGAATATCATAGGCAAATATAATCTGCTTAATGCATTAGCTGCAATAGCAGTTGGGCTTTATTTTGATATTCCTGCAATAACAATTAATAAAGCAATTGAGGATTTCATTCCAATCAATAATAGGTCTCAATGGAAAAAGACTTTACGTAACAATTTGATTATTGATACTTATAACGCAAATCCATATAGTATGCATGCTGCTTTAGATAATTTTTTTACAACATCAATGACCCCCAAAGCCGTAATTTTGGGAGATATGCTTGGATTAGGAGATAAAAGTACAGAATTACACATGAATATTATAAAAAAATTAGATAAGTATAAATTTGATAAAGTCATTCTTTGCGGAGAACAATTTTCTATAGTTAATTCTAACTATTTCTGTTTTTCAAATGTTGATATGCTAATTCTACATTTGTCGGTAAATATTATTCAGGGATATACAATATTGATAAAAGGTTCTAATAAAATGAATATGAATAAAGTAATAGATTTTTTATGACATTTTCATTATATGAAACAAGATAAAAAAACAATCCCCATATCCATACTAATCCCCGTCTACAATTCCCACAAGACCATACGGGAAACCATAGACAGTGTGTTAGGGCAGACGTTTTCCGAGTTTGAACTGCTGCTGATAGATGACGGTTCGACAGATGACAGTGCGGAGATTATACAATCCTATACAGACAGCCGCATCAAATATATCCCTTGCGGTCATCATTTCGTGGAGACCCTTAACCGAGGTATTGACACGGCACAAGGAAAATATATAGCCCTGCTGGACCATGATGACCTGATGCTGCCACACCGGCTGAATGTTCAATATGAATTTATGGAGGAACATCCGGATGTTATCGCCTGTGGCGGATATATGTACGCTTTCGGCTTGTATTCCGGTCTGATGAAAGAATCATTGGACTATGCGGATATCGCCACCGATACCATCTGCCGGTGTCCAATGCTGAATCCAACCGGCTTTATCCGGCGAAATGCATTGCTGTCCTATAACCTGAGATATTCGGACGACTATTCCTTTGCAGCGGATTTCAAACTTTGGACAGACCTTATCCGAGTTGGGAAAGTGGTCAATATTCCGGAAGTACTTACCCTGTACCGCACCTATCCGGAACAGACCAGCCTGAAATATTTCTCAGAATCCCAGAACGGAGCAAATGAAATCCGGATAGAGATGATCGAGTATTTTCTTACACTTGTTAAAGAGGAGAGCGAGTATTATTCCCTTCTGGTGGACTCGTTCATTCCGGCATTGGACAAATTAGGTGAGACAGCCATCTTTTCGTCCCAAATGTTATTCTCCTTTATGCATGAACTGATAACAGGATTAGTGAAACGGGGAGATATTGAGTTAGAACACTAAAAAACAACAACATTATGGAAGCAGCTGAAGCCAAAATAAAAGTGGGCATTCTGGTATCTTATGATTACCGGTTGCTGGAATACTCCTTACCCCGCATATATCCTTATGTCGATGAGATTTATCTGGCCATCGACAAGAGAAGGAAGACCTGGAAAGGTAATTCATATCACCTGCCGGATACGTTCTTTACTTGGATCCAAAACATGGACAAAGAAAAGAAGATGCATCTTTACGAAGATTTGTTTTATATCAAGTCATTATCTCCCATGACCTTGGAAACCAGGGCACGTAATATGCTGGCCTATCAGATGGGATATGACGGCTGGCATATTCAGCTTGACACGGATGAGTATTTCTGTAATTTTGAAAGTTTTGTCCAGACGTTGAAATCGTTGGATGTAGAAGATCCGATAAAAATCTATGCCCAATGGACGACTCTCTTCAAACAGGATGAAACGGGGTTCTTCTATATTCGGAACCGGGAGAAATTCCCGGTTGCTACCAACGAGCCTTATTACCTTTATGCGCGAATCCCGGCCTGGGAGGGGAAAGGCCTGATATTGGACGAAACCGTGATTCATCAAAGCTGGGCACGCAGCAAGGAGGAACTACAACAGAAACTGCAGAACTGGGGGCATGCCAACGATTTTGACAGCAATACCTATCTGGACCTATGGGAGTCAGTAAACCTATCGAACTACCGCAAAATGAAAAACTTTCATCCGCTTACGCCTTCCTCATGGAAAAGTCTGAGCCATATAAAAGCGCAGAATATATCGGAATTAATAAAAAAATGGAAGAAAAAGAGTTAAGTTTGTAGTATTATAGCTTAATAAAGGAAAGACAAGACAATAGATCGGTTTCCCCATTACACTCAGTTGGACAGCATGGACTGCAGTCCGACCTGCCTGTGGATAATTACCAGATACTACGGGCAGCGTTATTCGCTGGAGATGCTACGCGACAAGGCATTCATCACGCGGGAAGGGGCACTAGTGTCCCAAGAAAAAATTAACAGTCTATTTTCACTCTATAAACTGAGGAGTAAACTATCAAAATGTCAATTAACATCATCGAAAAGTGAAGGCCAAAGATAAGATTGATTTGCTTCTTCTTTTACGGACTCTTCATATCGATTTAATACCTCTTTAAGTGGTTGCCTTTCAAAGAGAGAAACACTCAAAACTCTCAATAGTTCGTAAGTTGTTCCTTTAAAACCATACAGTACTTTAGCTAAAGCAACCAGGCAATAAGCGCTAACAGCTACATAAATCTGTATACTTACGGCATTGGCGGAAGTCCCATAAAATCGGGTAACATATAAATGTTGTTTTATCCATCTGAAAAACAGTTCTATGTTCCAGCGGTTTCTATAAGACTCTGCAATGGTCATGGCCGGTAGTTGAAAATTGTTTGTGAGAAAATCCAATACCTCATTTCGTTCCATACTGTAATATTGAACTAACCTTAAATTTCCCGGATAACCTTTTCTGGCCCATCTGTTGGAAAAAGAAATTTCCTTGTCTCCGTATATAGGAGCTACTGCAGCTGTCAGCTCTTTAATCACTGAATAAGACATTCCACGTTTCCTCCTCACTACAAAATAAGCAGAAATAGAATCGATCTCTTTCATACTGGCTGTTTTGATATAGGCTTTATCGAATACGTACATACCTCCTTTACGGTATGGATAATTTTCCATGAATGTCTGATCCCGCTCTTCATGACCGGTTATAAGGCATAGAACTGGTACTTCACGTAAATATCATATAGCGTATGAAGTTTTATCCCTCCACGTCCTCTTTGAGGAACACTCCAATTAAATTTAGTCAGATCCAAATATACCGTAGAGGAATCTACAGCAAACAAGCCAGACAGATTAAAACCATCAGACAGGGTAAACAATTCTTTTTCTTCAGTTCCTACCTGAGACAGAGTGATATTCATTACCTTTTGTGCAAAATCTCTGTATATGGAAACTTCACGTGTGGCATTTGCATGCGAGAGATTGTTGCGAGATACATTTTTCCCCATACCTAAGCGATAGAGTTTATCCTTGTGAGCACGTAAGCTACTTTCTATATCCCGTAAGCTTTCACGTCCGGTCAACTGTGCCCACAACATCACCAGAAAATGATTCCAACAACTGTATGTCTTCATGTAACTATTCCCTTCATGTTTTTTTACCAGATACTCAAAATGATCCCGAGGTAAGAGTGAACATAGCTGATTAAAAATGTAAGTAACTTGAGCCATATCTGTAGCAATTTGTTATTGCCGTTAAGATAGACGCAAGAAATCAATTTTAAAATCCTCCGACTGTTTTTTTCGCTGTAAATACATATTTATTAGCTTCTTATAAGCTATTGTTAATTTTTTCTTGGGACACTAGTGCGGGAAGGGGTGTCAATGCTCAGCATCAGTGATACGGCGGAGAGCATCGGGTTCCAGACATCAAACGTGCGGATCACGCTGCGGCAGCTGAAGGAGGATGTGCCGCTGCCCTGCATCCTGCATTGGAACCAGAACAATGGACAGAAGTTTTAGTAGAGCTAAAAGGAGTAGATACAGGCCATGCCATTAACCAGTTGCGTGAAACTAAAAAAAAACATTTTCAAGCATTCATCTAATGATATTGTTCGGACCCGTATAGTAGCTCAATCGTTCCCTTCAAATAAGTCTAATCCAACAATGTAAAAAGCAAAATCAGAGTTTCGCAAAAATTATAATTGTGATTTTCGTGGTATAAAATCTAGTCAAGAAGATAAACTCTAAAAATAAAGCTTAATCTATCTTTTTCCGATGCAGGACATTGAAACAATCTGCATCACATGAGAATACGTGAGAGATTTTGAAAGGCAATATTTACATTGAGAGTAGGTTTAAAGGTAAGCATTCGAATAAATGCCCCTTTTAAACCTTGAGGTTTGGTTGTAGCTTTGCGTCAGCGCATACAATCAAACCTCAATTATTATGAATAGACTAGAATTTGAAGAATTGGAATTGCAGGTACAACAAAGCGGCCTGCCATTGAAGTCGTACCTGCAACAGATAGGTGTAAGTTGTTCAACCTATTATTACTGGCGTAGAAAATGTTCCGTTGGCAGGAACAGTATCAAACAAGAGTTGGCTCCTATCAGTTTTAAACAGACAGCTACGGAAACTTTCCCTGAAGAACAAATGGCGTATGGTGTAACCATTCTGTTTCCCAATGGTCTTCGTGCCCACTTCGGAAACGGTTCAGAAGAGATCTGATGGAACTGTTCCCCAAAAGTCTTCGAAACGGCCATGTTTAACCTGAACGACACGATGCGCTACATCCTGTGTCCGGGCAGGACAGATATGAGCAAAGGTATCAGCCAGTAACATAAAACTTTTCTAGATTCTATTAAGACTTGTCTTATAAATGATTAATTAAAATATCTTCAATGAATTTTTTTAATACTAAAACGGCATTGTTACTTGCTGCTTGCCTCCAATCATCATTTTTTCCTTCATTTGCCTTATCTGATATTCCTCGAATAATAAGTATATCATTTACATCATTTGTTCCATCCTGAAATGCAGCCGTAAATCCTGCTGCTTCGGTTTCTACTATACCAGTTTTTCGGTTTACAGTTAATAACCATTTCTTTGTCTCAGATAGTTCTTTTCCTACAACTGCTTCTCCTGTACCAACAGGAGATATATGCAAATTAAATGTTTCCTGAAATGAGCCTTCGGATGCTTGAAATGGTTTATCGCACATTAATCTAAATCTTGTTATACATGTGTTCATTGTTGGAGACATATTAAAATGTTCTAGTCTACGTTCTATTCCTTCATTGGTCTCTTTTCTATGTTCATAATAAAGTACATCATTACAAATAACGACATCACATAATTCTATTTTATCTTGAATACTTCCTGCAATACCTAGCAAAATCATATAGCTAGGGTTGAATTCCTTTTGCATATCTAAGAATTCAACGGCCATTGATATGTTACCTTGTTTGTTACATTGACGGTGTACAATACTAATATGTTTATTTTCTACATCAAAATAACCTTCATCATAATATTTATGATTTATAAATAAAGGCTTTTTAATATTCATATTAAAGCCATTTATCACAGCTCTTGCTTCTTCATCAACAATTGTTAGAATACCTAAATCCATCTTCTTGATTTCCATATCTACTTCGTTTTTACTATATTTGATTATGTTATATTTTTGATTATTAGGAAGGTATATATCTTTTTCTTCTATAAAACTTCTTATATAGTTTGAAAGACTTGGATTAAAATCGCTCAATTTTTCATCAAAACGTGCTTCAATAATTTCATAAATAATATTACGGTTAAATGGAGTCGTTTGTATGACTTCAATGAACCTCATAATAAATAACCAAAATAGTTGATAACTTGGTCTTATATTATTTATGTATTTTATATGACAATTTGTGGGTAAATGAGGGAAGAAAAAGACTTTAAGATTTGATTGACTTCTTAATATAGCCATAGCTTCTTTAGCTAATTGTAAAAGCCAAAATGCACCTTGTTCATTATACGAAATAAAGAAGAAATGTCCTGAGAATGACATTATACTATCAGAGTTTGGAATCATGCGTATATTTGTATTAATGTCATTTGTAGACTTTTCCATCTTAAATTTTATATTTAAATATAAGTGATTTATAATTCGTACACCTTGCTCTGTTTCGACCTCAATATAAAGTGCATGATGATAATTTTGTACATTGGGAATTTTAGAACTTTGTGAAAAAACATTGCTTGCATCCTCTAATATTTTAATTGAACGATTGAATAGAGAAATCAAACGATCATATATTTTTATTACATTATTTTCTATATATTCATTATCATATTTTTTTGATTTGAAGTAAAGGATTATTGGTATAATCTCTCTAACCAGTCTGCTACTATTAAATTGTTTTATTTGTGTATAAACCTTATCGATTTTCTCAAGTAAGCTCTTTTCATCAAAATTTATATTCTCTCTCTTTTGTACGAAATACTCAAGAATAAGGAAATAAGCATTTACACATAATAGCCATAGTCCTTCAGTGTCAGCTAATTCTTTTAATTGAGAATACTCTTCATTTCCTCTTTTCTCTAAATTAGGAGACCATAATCCATCCCATGTGTCTTTATATAAATCATCTTCAAAACTTATACTTATATCACTTATGATTTCATAGGCTTCTCCCTCACTATACCATAGAAACTTGCGTATTCCGTCATTTAGTGCTTGATACCATGCAGACTTATGAATAGATTTTAATCTATTGAGTATTTCTGTACGTTTATACAAAAGGTCATTAATGGTACTTTGTATACTGTTTTTACCTGTTGTCCATGTTTTTGTACAGATATTGATTTCAGCAGCCAAGGCTCCAATCACATTTTTAGTTTCTATGCTACTCGTTAAAGCAACAAGTTGATCTGAATTAATACTAGGAGATTGTTTTTTTAGTCCATTGGATAGCAATGTTCCGAAAAGTCGTCCTACATTTTTGGCAAATTGAACTTTTTTGGAATCAACGACGATTTCGTAGTCTCCTTTCGAAATCTTTTCATATTTTTCTATGTCAAAACCATACATTCCATTGGGTAATAACTTCAATGGAGACCGATCATTTTTTAGTAAAAATGAAGTAAGCCAATTAGCCTTATCTGAGTATTCAAGGTACGGTTTATCTATAATATTATTAACTGGGGTTTTTATAATTACAGGTCCTTGAAGATAATACCTTACACTAGCGGCTTCTATTTTTTCAATCCCTTTTATATGTCGATACGGATTAATATCCATTTGTAGCGGCTCAAAGAAATTACCTTCTCCCAATTGGAAAAGAAGAACTAATAATTTTTCTATCCATAGTTTCTGAATAGAATCTTGTTTGATAGTATTTGCAAAAGCATACAACATGTCATAACATAAGCGTTCTTCTTGCTGGCAGAATTGAACATCTTCTCCATGCCGAAATGCTCTATATACAATTCCATTTTCGTATACAGTTATTGGGACAACGATACCTTCATCTATTGCATTATCTAAAAATGCAGACACAAAAGGCAAACGCAAATTTGTAGGCAGATCATTTAATAAGTTTAATAAATACGTAATTGAAACACCTCTATTTAGTCTGTTGATAATACTCTGATAACTAGCTTCATTAAAAACATTTACCCCTTTTTCGTATACAAGTTTACGAGACGGAATCTCATCTTGATAGTACATCTCAATAAATGGAGAATATAATGTTTGATTTACATCAAGAATATTATTAATTTTTTTATGTTCTCCATTGGTCTTGATATATTTTTCTAATAACGGCATTTTTATATTGCCCATAAAGTGTTCTGCAGCTTCTACAACATTACTAATAATTGAAGAAGGAAACAAATATCTTAAAGAGGAATACTCTCTTTCTACAGTCGTATCTTTGTCAAGTAGTAAATTAATCTCTTCTAAAAAATGACGCGCAATTACATCAGCTAGTATAAACTGAACGAAACGTAATTTGGCTGTATAACTATTTAATATGGTTAATATTTTTTCGTCTTTAGTTATATGTTTGAATAAATTATCTAAATCAGAGGTAGTAATCGGTGGCATAATTATCATAGGAATTATAGTCAACAAATGATAATTATGTTTTTTGTCGTTACGGCTTCGTCCATACGTCCTAATTTTTAATAAAGATTCTTTTATGAAATCACTTGTGTATGTAGAACCGCATGCTTCTAAAATAGATTCTTGTGGAATAAATGTGTGTGTAAATACTCCATCAGTTCTAGGAGCAAAAGAAGTAACCTCAGCAATCTGCCATCCAGGCATAGTCAATACTTTTTTGTATTCTTTATCTGTTAACTTTAAGGTGTTATAAATTGGATAATCTATATTGTATGGGACTGGGTATTTTGCAAGTAGTCTGACTATATCACCACTTAATCGTATACATTCTGAATTATTTAATTTACGTATTGGTTCTTTGATATACGAAACTCCGTCTTGATTTAAGATATCGTTATTGAACCAATAATCATTTACTCCTAATATAAATAACTTTATATCTATATGAGAATTGAATTTCTTTATTCTATTTATAGTTTTATATAATGTCGTACCTGAAATGACAACATCATCTATTATGATTATTTTACTATAATTTTGCCAGTTTATATTGGAGTCCATGACACGTTCGGATATTACATCACCTCGCAGCGTAATTAAAGATAGTTTTTCTAAAACAGAAATTAAGCAAGCTGCTTTTCTTGCCATAATAATATATAAATCTGCCTGAGATTCGTTAATCTCTTTACAGAATGAAATAATATTTTTCTGAATCTTGCTTTCAAAAATGCTTAATAAGTTTCTATCCATTACCTTTAATTTTAAGTTATAATTAAATCTGAGTATCTAAATCCGAATCTATAAATTATTATATATCATTATGGTGTTGTAAATTATCTTTTATTACTATAATCACGCTTTAGTTCATCACTGACTTATTGTCATTTTTACACATCAAACTGTTCTACCAAATATGTATTTATGTTCATCTTCTCAGTCAAGACAACTCTAATTCTATTTTTATATACTTTCTTTTCCATAGAAAATATTTCTACATTTAGTGCGAAATTAAACATAAATGCTTAATTTATCAAGCGATATATACTAATGTTGGTCTACAAAGTTTTCTTTTCTGCTTCTTCTTTTTTCCTCCTGTAACTATAAACAATCATTTAGTATAATTACCTTTACACTAATAAGATATTTCATATTATGTTTTAAAATACCAGTCTAGCTTATATATCTCATTTGTTTTAAATTGTTCTTTCAGCTCATATTCTTTTTCTCTGATATTCCCTTTATTAAAAGAATAACGTTCAATAGCTAGATAGAATTGCAACGTATCATTATTTAAATCGTCTTCCAAAAAGTACAAGCTACGTATCATTTCTTGATAGGTCTTACCTTCCGTGTGAACCTGTCTAGCTCTTGTATAATAATGAATAGCACTTTCTGACAGATAACGAATATGAGTATTACTAGGAGTACTCTTGCGTGTTAATTTAGCAGCTCTCTCAAACAATGCTTTTCCTCTACCATTGGTATTTATCCATTTGAAAGCTTCAGACCAGCCTCCAAAATCAACCTCTTTATCTTTTCTGATAGAAGCATCTTTATATTTGTTTTCTCCAAAGCGATAATAGCAGTATAGAGATTTATAAAGATGACAAATTCTCTGTAAACGATCAAAAGCAGCCGCCTTATAAGAATTAGTAAATAAAGTTGTATTCCTCAAAGGTGTCAACAATTCAGTAATTCGGGTGAAACAAAATAAAGTATCTGTTACCAAAAAATCTAGTAAATCCATTCGTTTTTCCAATATATCTTCCGTTGGTTTTGATATATTTTGATTACAAAAAAGGGTAACCGAATTAGACGGGAAAAAATGGAGTAAATCTTCAGCTAAATTAAAATCAATATTTATACCGTTCTCAAGAAAATTGTTAATTTTCTGTGGGGAGCAGAGAGAAGTTGATTCAATATCAAAAGAAACAAGCACTTTCAATAGAGCGAGATTATATTTTCCTTTTAGTTGCAGATTTGAGATAATGTTCAGTAATGTCTGGCTTGAGCGTTTGCCACTCATTAAGGGAGCATTATAAAATGAAGCAATTTTGATTAAAAGCGTTCTCGATCGCGTTACTTCCCACAGCTCAATCAAAACAGAATAATAAAGATAAAAAAAATCTTCAGCTTCCGGCATCAATGAAAGGTCATAACCATCTATTTCTTCATACATTTCTAGTCCTTTCAACCACTTGATTCCATTCTCTTCAGACAAATAAATATATTCCTTTTGACGATGTAGAGCTATTAATTCCTCACGAAATAAATTATCTAAAAGTTTTATTATATCATTTACAAGTTGTTCGCTTATATTAGTATCTTTCCTTATTTCACCGAAATAGGTGATAAATATTTGAAGGATTTCTTTATAACAATTAGCAGAAAGACCTCTCTCACAAGAAAGGTTATATAGGACAGCTGCAATATAATAATAATACATACTACACTCCAAATGATTCTGTGGAGAATTCTTCGAAGAAATTGTTTTTGAATCATTTGATGTTAATAATATTAGGTTGAAATTAGAACAGAAAGAGTTGAAAATACTTATTGTTTTTGTCTGCGTTAAAGGCTTATTGGCATTATAAACTAATACGTGCCCCAAACTTTCACATGTTAATGCCAATTGGTAGATATAATAGTCTCTTTGACTATGATCTTTATTTTTCAACAAGTGCTCTTTCGCTTTAAAAACTTGATTACAAACTTCTATACAGAACTCTGATGAATTAGGCTCATACATCCGAAGTTTTCCCTGTTCTCCTAAAAGGCTCAGCAAGCTACTTTTGTAACAAGCAATAGCTGTATAGGGATATTTATCAAAAATTCCTGATTGAGATTTCAAATTTTTGTAATAAAGAATATCACCTAATTTTCGGTAAAAATCAGCTTTCACCAACTTACCTGCATTTTGAAACAGCATATTGAAATCTTTACATATCTCTTTGATATGGAATTTCGTAACTCCTTCTGTATCTAATTTTTCTAGAGTATAAATCTTGGCCAATAAAGCCAAGTGCATCGTTCTTGTATCTTTAAATAACAATTTTGCCCATGAATAATTCCGACATGTCTTAAGCAATGTAATCAATTCATTATAAATTATATAAGCAGAATTGTCTGTATGTCTTTTTTCGTGTGCAAGTCCCAATTTTAGCATAGTACGAGTTACAAACAATAAGTAGTTTTTTTCTATCCACCTATTCTTTGCTAGTTGAGACGGAGATGGAATCAGTTCTAATGCCTGTTCGTACTCATGAATTGCTGCAGAAAAATTTTCTTCGAACGCATACAAATCTCCAAGAGAATGATGTGTACTAGCCTTGGTATATTCTGAACCTATCTCTGAAGATTGCTTAGCACAATGCTCCAGTAATGTTTCATAATGTTTTTTTGCTGGTTGCAATTCACCTGATGTAAAATTAAAAAGAGCAGAAGCTTCTCCTGATAATTTGGACAAAAAAGAAATTTCTTCACAGATTCGCATAGGAAATTTATAATGAAACAACCCATAAGGAATCGTTGTCAGATAACTGTGGTTCATAAAATCAATCATAGAACTGATATACTCTCTCACTTCAGGAGTTCGGTCTATCTCCTGGAGTTCTGGCATCTGTTCTATATTTCTCCAAGAGAAACCATTGTTATGCAGTTTAAACAAATGAGAAATCATAAATGAAGCTGCAACTAAAAGCTTGTCACCAAACATATTAGCTCGATTCACCTGATTTTGTATAATTGGATAAGTTAAATGATGAATAAAATTGATTTTCAGCATGCTGTAATATCCAAATGATAGATAAAACATACTACTCTTATCTCCTCCTTTATGAGCAGTCATAAGACGATGATTCCCTATATCTTTATTCGCATCTATGTATGCCCCTGTTCGTATATATTTTTCCAGAAACAGACTCATCTTTTTGGGAGAACCATTACTGATAAAAGACAGGTAGGAAATGAAATGATATAGAAACCAAACATCTCTCCACACGTACTGACGATATTCTTCAAATGAATCAAATCCAGAAAAATCAAAGCATTCTTCCAACCGATATTTATAATAATTCTTTAAAGTATAAGGCTTAGAGATATAAGCATAATTGAAAGAATTTTCTCTTTTATCAAAATTTAGAGGCAAAAGTTGTCGGCAAAGGAACTCTTCTGTCTTTACCGTAACATTATTGATTTCTCTGGAAGAAGACAAAAAACTATCAATATTAAGAACGCCATGAAAAATACTATTGATAGAAAAATCCCTATCTGACATATCGGCTTGAAAAGCTTCGTACATTTCCCTTCCAGCAATGAATATAAAATAAGCTTGAGCATTAGAAAGGAAAAATTTCATATTAGCAATTATAGATAAAACCTGCTGTCTCCTCCCCTGGGAATGGTCAGTTCTATCAGAATATACCGGTTTCGTTTTATATTCTCCCCCATCTGTTGTTGAACTTTCCGTTGGATCTATTTTATCTAATTCATCAAATATAATGACATAATGTTTTTCTCCATCTATTTCATTGAGAGACTGAAAAATTTCGATCAATTCATATTCTATCTCTTGGACACTTGCAGGAGGAGTATAGATATTTTTTTTTATAGAAAAACCAAATTTTTCTATCCATTTGCTTATTTTAGAAGACATTTCTAATCCCTTCTCATTCGTCACAGCGGAACTTAAACTAACACACAACTTCTCTATTCGTTCAAGAACAGCATACTTTTTGCTATAAAAGAATCTCAAAACTAAAGAAAATAAGAAGATACTATATATTACAAAAACCCCAATCAAAATACATAACTCATCAGTCATTATTTCTTTTGTGAAATTTTTAATCTCTTTGAAATAACTAGAAGATAAAAATAGTACTCCCTGTATAATTATCATAATGCAAGCAACAATTTGGCAATAATTACATATTGTAAAGAGATAAGGTTTCTTCACTTCTTCAAATAATTTTCTTGCAATAATTCGTAATAATTCAATTTCGTCTAGGATTTCTTGTCCAAGGCTTATCGATATAGGAACAAATTTTTTATTGATTTCCTTTCTTTTGTTTAGATCATTAATGACATAATGTACAAAACCAGTTTTACCAGCTCCTCGATACCCGGTAATTAGATAAGAAGCACTTCTAGCCTTGTTAAACTTAAGCCAATTAGAAAATTGTTCATACCCCCCCAATGGACATATGTATTTGGGGTCATTTATGTTTTCAGAATTAGTACGATGAAAAAACTGGAAATTTTCCATTAGAATATTGATGCGTTCATTATTAGCTGAATAACGCTTTTCAAATTCATTCTTTTTATCTCCTATTGTATATTCCATTTATTTAAAAGTTTGCAAAATCATATGATCAATAATTAGCCAATGGGTGCTCAACTAAAAGTTTATTAAACTAAACCTCCTTCTTATTTCCTTCTTTTTTCTCTTTATATGTATCATATTTATACTTATTGATAAAATTGTTAAGCTTTTCCTGACTTTTTTTATCACATTCCAGATAAAAAAACATATTTTTATTCAACTCGTCTATTTTTTCTTGGCAATTATTTACTTCTCTCCTTAATTTATTAAAATAAAAAATGTAAAACACGATTGGTATCAATAATAGTGAAAAAGCCCACTCATCCCAAGTGCTTTCAGGGGTTTTAGAATGCTCAAAAATGTATACTAAAAAGAAAAATATCACCATCGTTGTTATTGACGACACAAATTTAATCCTTTGATTTATTCGAAATAAGGCTATTTCCCAGCGATCACGACAAATAAAATAAGCTAAACATAATTTGCTATCATCATTACCAAAACAAGCATTATCTGCATTATCCTTTTTAGGATCTGAATTACCTAATCTTTCCTCCTTTGAACACCCGGATTTAGTATCACGTGAATTTATTTTATCACTAACTGAAGTGCTCCAAAAAACACACAGATTACAAAATTTAGAAACTAATAAAAAAATGGTTTTTCTCATATTCTATATGCATTTAAAATTTAGTTTAAAATAAGCTATTTATTTTTTACATCAAGCATACAATATGTTAATAAAGCACAATAGCATCAGTAAAAAATCTTATTCAATATACTTATTTACATACTAAGCTTTACATCTATAAGTATAAACATATATTTATATGGCAACGATTCCTATTTTTGACAATCGTAATATAATCAAGATATTCCTCCAACTTAAAAACACAGACAATTCACAGGTGTCAGGCAAATAGACAATATAAATCAGGTGTTATATTAATTCTTATTATCGCATGTCTTTCTGCTAGGCTGAACATTTTCTTCTCTTAAATAATTGTATATGGTCTGTTTGGACTTGATGCCGGTGATTTCCATAATCTGAAGAACAGTAGTACCGGCCTTATAGAGTTGGATGACGGCATTCTTTTTCGGCTTCTTCATCTTTACCCCTTCTTGTCTCCCAAACTTAACACCACGTTTCTGGGCTGCCTCGATACCGGCTTTGCATCCTTCGAGAATAAGATTACGGTTATACTCGGCCAGTGATGCGAGTATCTGCATTGTAAATCTGCCGACAGCTGAAGATGTATCTAGATTGTCCTGAAGGGAAACAAGTTTGATGCGTCGCTTCTCCAGCTTGGCACAAAGGTCGAGCATTTCCTTGACGGATCGGCCTAAGCGGTCTAAGCGGTATATGACAAGAGTGTCATCGGCTCGAAGATAATCTAAGCAAGCAGTCAGGCCTTCACGCTTGAACTCCTTCCCGGAGATTTTATCCGTGAAGATTCGGATGCAACCAGCATTGTTCAGTGCATCTATCTGAGAAGAGAGGTTCTGCTCTCTCGTACTCACCCTAGCGTATCCTATTTTTTCCCCCATAGTCTAAATTATACTTATTTTTTCAAAGTTAGCGAAATTAGACCACAAAACCAAGAAAAAAGCCCTATATATATAATGTATAGGGTAAATATATATAGTCTACACTAAACTATAATTTAATTTAGACATATTTATAGAGGGGAAGAAATAATAATTAAACAATATGTCTTCTCGTATGACCATACATTTGCTATACCAAAAACAAGAGCAACCGGATCAGGGATTACTTACGGAAAAGAAGATAGAGAACAGGACCTCCTAGACTGGAATAGATAGGTTTAAATAAGCTGCATGTATATATAATACTACTTCTGTTATAATGTAACATTAATATTCGTACATTATCATATATGATTTGACTATCTCCATATTTTTTTATTTATTGGCACGAAATCATATTGAGAACACAATCCTTAAGCCTTATTAGTTTAAACGTTCATCCTATATATAGGAATCTTTGTCTAGAGAAAATTTTTGATTTTCTAAATCTATATACTTAGGTATATCAGATAAAAGTAAAAAAATCTTCAAGTCACTAAAATATTCTACGGATAAATATTATTTTTGTAACAATTACTAAATAACACCTTTTGAAAAACAAGACAGACTATTATAATTAAACTAAATAGGAAATACAACGATATGAAATCTACATTAAAGACTAAGAAATCACTTACTAATTTGGTCAGAATATGTATCTGTATATTCATGGTGCTAGAAGGCCTAAGTTGTTGTACTTCTAATATAGAACCTAAATTAAAACAAGCAGAAGGATTGTTATCTACTGCTCCGGATAGTGCATATACTATTTTAAGTTCAATAAATCATCCAAAGGATCTGTCTGAATTAGAATATGCTACATGGTGCTTACTAATAACACAAGCTATAGATAAAAGTTATAGAGATCATACTACTGATTCACTTATACACATAGCTGTTCGTTATTTCTCAAAACATCGTGATAAGGATAGACTTGCTACAGCCTTATATACACGAGGACGTGTAGAACGAGAATTAAAAATGAATGACAAAGCATCTCGTTCATTTATAGAAGCCCTAGACCTATTAGAAGGTAGTGACAAATATAAATTACAGTATTTAGTGTCCTCACAAATAGGACACTTATATGCTTATTCCCATATGGCTGATAAAGCTTTTGATGCATATAAGCAATGCTTGGATTTTGCTAATCAAGCAAAAGATTCTACTTCTATCGCCTATGCCAATGCCTATATTGGTAGAGTATATGGATTGCAAAAAAACTGGGATGAATCAAAAAAATGTTATAAACAAGCGATAAATATAGCTCAAAAAGTAAATTCAATTCTACCTTTACGCCTAGCATTAAATGAGCTAGCAGCTACTTATGCCTATACAAGTCAGTATGATAGTACATACTACTATTTAACCCAGCTTTTAAAATTACCCAACACTCCACAGGACAATACAAGTATCTATTTGAACATTGGGAATATATGCCGTTTAACCGATAATTTTGATTTGGCTATTCACCACTTGAATAAAGCTTTAAATACATCCAATATGTATACCAAAAAAAGTACATACGAATGTTTAGCCTATTTACACGAAGAGGATCAGAATTATAAAAAAGCTATAGAATACTATAAATTATTTACAGCATGTAACGACTCAATTTTAAAAATAGAAAATAGGAAAAATCTAGCCGAAGTAGAACAAAAATACCAGAATGAAAAATTGAAATCATCTTTACAAAAGGCTGTATTTGGGGGAATTACTTTACTCTTCATAATAGTATTTATCATTCTAATAAATATGTGGAAACATAAAAAAGAAATTTTAAAATATTATGAAGAAATAGAAAACATAAGAACTCTAATAAAAGAAAATGAAGAGAAAATATCCCAATATAAAGATAAAATCAAAAGGACTTCTTTGGACAAAGAACAATTAAAACTAGAATTAAATTCTGAAATACAGAATTTAATTCGTGAAAATCAAGAGCTAAAAGAACAAAAGTCAAATTTATATGCTCAATTAAGTAAAAGTCAAGAGAATCTTGTAAAACATAAAAAAATCGAAGAAAGAGAAGGGGCATATCCCGAAATTTTAATTCGCATTGAAAAAACAAGATCACTAGATAATAGTGAATGGGAAGACTTATTTATCATAATAAATGCGATGCACAATCAATTTACAAAGCGTATTAAAGCAAATTATCCACAGATAACTAATAATGAACTGATCATTTATTGCTTATTAAAGCTAGGTTATTCTAGAAAAGAGATATCAGATATTTTAGATATATCTGAAGATGCTGTGCAAAAGAGATTATTACGTTCAAGAGTACACTTTCATGATCATGAAAAATGGAAAAGAGGAGAATTTGAGGAGTTTATTAAGAACTATTAAACTTTCATGTCCTTAATATTTTCAATACTTACAAACATAAGTTATTGATTACAATCATTTTACGTACACTAAATAATGTCCACAAAATATTCAATATCATTTCATATTTTTGGAATGATTTGTAAACTAAATATCATCAAAATGAAAACAAACAATCTATAAGTCAACACATAGAGAACGATTAATTGGGAAATTTATGATTAACTAATATATTCTTATAAGATGACTATACCACATATCATACATCAAATTTGGTCTAATCAATATGAGGAAATCCTTATTTTAACAATGCTTTTATAGCAACAGTTCCTAAACACCCATTTCTATGCAAAATTATCGAAACCATATTCAAACAAGATTTATCTTTTTGTCCTAAGAATAAATCAAAATTTGAACATGTATTACGCACAACAGGCCCAGTTATGTTGTCAGAGACTTATGCCCAATATAGGAACAAAGAGGAAATATATTTAATACCTGCAGAATATATATCACCATTCTCCTCACAAGAAGTAAGATCCATTTGGAACGGATGCAAAAAAGAGGAGTTAGAAGAAAGACTGCAAAAAGCTGTGGCCATACATTATTTTATGGGGACATGGAATAAATATGAATAACTATATCATATCTGTAGGATGCTAAGCCAAACATTTAATCATACTTATACTTCAAATTTCATAGTATGCCTCAGAAAACTACATATTGCAAAACTGAAGAGAGTCCGAATAGAAGTGGCTAGCATATTCAATGGATTTCAGGTCCAGGTACACCATAAACAACATTTCAGATCCATTCTTAATGGATATATAATCAATTTACAAAGCGTATTAAAGCAAATTATCCACAGATAACTAATAAAGAACTGATCATTTATTGCTTATTAAAGCTAGGTTATTCTAGAAAAGAGATATCAGATATTTTAGATATATCTGAAGATGCTGTGCAAAAGAGATTATTACGTTCAAGAGTACACTTTCATGATCATGAAAAATGGAAAAGAGGAGAATTTGAGGAGTTTATTAAGAACTATTAAACTTTCATGTCCTTAATATTTTCAATACTTACAAACATAAGTTATTGATTACAATCATTTTACGTACAATAAATAATGTCCACAAAATATTAAATATCAATCCTTATTTTTGAAGCAATTTATAAAACTAAATATCATCAAAATGAAAACAAGGAATAAAATTTGGAGTAGAGGATTAATTTTATTAATGTGTTGTTTATTTATCACATCTATGATCGCAGCAAATAAGAGTGTCGAAATAACATTAGAAGGTCTATGGGTGGAAACCGACCGAATCATAGAAAATAAATATCCTATTTCTGCCACCTATGATGCCTTCAATATATATATTGAAAGTACGTCCACACGTTCAGACATAACTGTTAAGGTATTAGATAGCTCAGGGATCATAGTAATAGAAGAGAATGCTAATGCAGAAGAGTTACCTATAGTAATACCTATCGGCTGTTTACAAAAAGGTGCTATGTATCAACTAGTATTGACAAATCAATGGGGAGACAGATTAACTGGTGAATTTCAGATCGATTAATCTAAAATTTAAACAACTATGGATCTAACACCAGATAAATACCATCAAGCATTAGCTTATTTAACAATAAATAGCAGTTTCTTGGGAGATTTGGGACTGTTCCACGGCAGAATGGGCATTGTTTTATTCTTTGCCCATTATGCTCGTGTAACACAAAATAAACAATATGAAGATTTTGCAGAGATTCTTTTAGATGAGATTTACGAAGAAATTCATTGGGATTTACCGATAAATCTAGAAAATGGGCTTTGCGGTATAGGCTGGGGTATTGAATATTTAGTTCAAAATGGTTTCATGAAAGGTAATACTGACGAGATTTTAGCAGACATTGATCGAAAAGTATTGGAAATAGACCCGTTACGTATTTCTGATTTAAGTTTCCGTCGGGGATTAGCAGGAATTATTTTTTATGTTATCACACGATTGAATTCTCATCGAAAAACGGATAAGCTACCTTTCGACAATACATATTTAGAGTCTCTACAAAAAGTTTTACATCGTGTCAATTTCATAGATAATGAAATACCGATAAACTTAAAGAATTCTTTGATCCATGTCCTAAATAAAGGCAAAATAAATCTTTCCATCCCAGAGAACTTAATTTCTTCTAGTTTATCATTAGATAAACCTTTTAATAATATTCTGTTAGGTATAGAAGATGGTTTAACTGGTTGGTTATGGAGTAATTTACATTCCAAAAAAGATTCTCAAAATTTATCCTTCAAAAAGGATAAGTGTATTTTTATATTCGATGAAGAAAGCCGTTCTACAAAATATGGAATCGGAACATATGTCAATCAACTGACGGACGCATTACAAGGAACAGAATGGCCGGTCATCCGGATTCGTACCTTTACAGACAATAAAGAAACATTGGGTATCCGACAAGATGAAAAGGCTATTTACATCAACGTGAGTGGGTTCAAATGTCGTAATTACCAAAGTAACGATACATTAAAACGGTATAATCGAAATTTGTTCTTTGTTTTATACCCTTATTTCAAAAGCGTAAATATCCCTGTATTCCATTTGAACTCTATGCAAAGTGAAATATTAGCAGTACAACTGAAACATTACTTACCAAAATCTCAAATGATACTGACTGTTCATTACACTAACTGGAGTTTGGATTTATTAGGAGACCGAAAAAAACTGAAAAAGATTCTGATCAGTCCTAAAGATAAAGAGAGTTTAGCAATTGTCAAAGGATTTGAAACAGAAAAGCGGCTGATGCACCTTTGCGACCGAATTATTGCCATCGCCCAGCATTCGTATGACAATATTACGAATTTGTACCAAGTTGCTCCTCAAAAAATAACTCTAATTTCACATGGCTTAGCAGATATTTATCAGCCTATATCAAACGAAGAATGGGTTAAACGACGTAAAAAATATGGTTTCTCCCCGGATGACCAGTTACTTATTTTTGCCGGACGAATAGATCCAGTAAAAGGTGTCACGTATTTGATGAAGGCTTTTGCGTCATTGACTAAAAGATATCCTAAGTTGCAACTGATCATTGCAGGAGATGGAAATTTCCAAGAGATCTTTTCTTCAGTTAATTCCATCTGGGCAAGAACAGCCTGTACTGGATTCGTAGATAAACCGACTCTGTATGAATTATTTTCTATTAGCGATATAGGTATTTTACCCTCTTTGCATGAAGAATTTGGTTATGTTGCTTTGGAAATGATGATGATGAAATTACCTTTGATTGTCAGCAATACGACGGGGCTTTCTGAATTAATTTCACAGAAAGAAAACGGATTAGTTGTCAGCCTAGAAAACAAAAAGGAGAACAACAACCCTAATGAAATTTGTGAGGCTATTCAATCGTTATTAGATAACAAACCTTTACGTTTATGCTATGCAGAAGCAGCAAGAGAAAAGTTCTTATCTTGTTATACTGTAGATTTATTCCAAAGGCAGATGTTAGACTTTTATAATTCAAGATCAAAATAACAAAGGAGATTTACTCTATAATACTAACCATTTAAATTTATAAACTTATGACACAATTAAAAAAATTAAAAATCTCTCAGTTAAGTAAGGCAGAATTAAATAATCGAGAGCTAAATCGATTAATTGGAGGAGAAAAATGCTGTATCTGTACATGTTATGACGAGTCATCGGTTGCTATCCATTATTTAAGCACTCAAACAGGATATCAATCTCCTTATGGAGGTACAGGAGGAGGTGCTTTTGGTTCCCCTGCATAACATTTGTAAGTTCTTAAGTTAGCTAATAGCTTATAAATTAATTATTAGCTAACTTAATTAAATCCATGCTATATGAAATCGTCAATACTTTTGATTTTTATTACCATATTAACTTCCTGTAATAAAATAGGGAAAACAATACCCAAAGTTGAAAACTCTCTGCCTCTTATTGAAATACCGGCAGATATAACACCGACGGTCGATCAGCTCTTCCC
>OLOD01000427.1_pt1 | contig 33492 bp, 34 predicted proteins | sample 1671921 | NCBI WGS metagenome assembly OLOD01 (sample SAMEA3136626, study PRJEB25190) | human gut metagenome | biome: human gut; feature: human-associated habitat; material: faeces | place: Austria | collected 2013
CTCTTCCGATCTTGTATATTATTTTTAGCAAAATATAATTTTGATTTAATATTATTTTTAATATGTTTTATTATTAATAAATGCAGTATTCATATTTATCCGAATTAATAGAAATTGTAGATAACAATATAAGCACGCGTATTTTTAATTCGAACAAGTAAAACGTTTTAAAAGTTATATTTTAATTAAAAAAACTGTATAAGATACTTATAGTATCTCAAGCTATCATCTTGAATAGTTATAGTGTTTATAGTAAAATAAACGCAAGATTATTATTACTATAATAAATGATTTTATATGAAAAAATGAGGACATTTTAAATAAAATATGAATCCTTATAAAGCGGTTACTGATATTTATATAAAGAATTAAATAACTAAATTCAAACAAAAAGTAGAAGGAACTGAATAAGTTCTTTTTTGTTTACAAAAAAGAAAGGAGTTTATATGAAAAAAGTAATCATGACAGTTTTAAGTTTATGCCTTATTATCTTCTATTTTACTTATATATCTTATTATTCGATAGATGTTAAAAACTATGAGATAATAAATACGAAAATAGATCAAGAAGTTAAAATAGCCATGATTGCAGATGTTCATGATTATCATTGTCGTATTAAAGATAAAATCATCAAACAAATCAAAGAATTACATCCTGATGTAATTCTTTGTGTTGGTGATATTATTGATAATCAAACAACAAATGATACATCAATTCTAAACTTCTTAAAATCACTTTCTAAGATTACCGATACATATATGAGTATCGGTAATCATGAAATAGAAAATGATCATGGTAATGAATTTATAAAACAAGTGAAAGCTTTAAAGATTAATGTTTTGGATAAAGATTATGTAGATATAACTGTTCATAAAAATAAGATAAGAATTGGAGGATTATATGATTATGCATTTAGTACAGGAGATGGAAACATCTCTAAAGAATCTATGCATGATAGTTCAACTTATCAATTCTTAAATGAATTTAAACAAACAGATAACTATCAAATCATGATGTCCCATAGACCAGATAGTTTTATCTATGGTAACGCTATTGATTGGGACATTGATATGATATTAAGTGGTCATGTTCATGGAGGACAAGTTATCTTACCTTATTTTGGTGGTTTGTATGCTCCTGAACAGGGATGGTTTCCTAAATATGATTATGGAAAATATCATATAAAGGATACAAATCTTATTATTACAAGAGGGATAAGTAGTAGTGGAGAATTATTACCTAGGTGGAATAATCCTAGTGAGATCGTATCGATTACATTGAGGGGGAAATGATGATGGATAAAGAACTGTTAACTTTATTAAAAGATGCAAGATTAAATCAAAAGTCAACATATCGTCAACTTGATTATCAAAAGCTGTATCAACTTGCCAATCAACATCAAGTTTCAGCTTTGATTTATAATCAAATTTATGATTTTCCTGATTTTCCAAATGATTTAAAACAACAATGGAGATCAGAAGCTATTAAAATAAATGCTTTTCAAACAAGAAAAACATTTAGACTACTAGACATCTATCAAAAGTTAAGAAATAAAGGAATAGATGTCATAGTAGTCAAAGGTATTATTTGTCGATCATTATATCCACAAGGTGAAAATAGACAATCTAATGATGAAGATCTCTATATTAAACAAAAAGATCTTCAAACAGTAAAAGATATACTCTTAGAAGATCATTTCCAAATAGCCCATGAAAGTGAAGATGTTACTACATTTATAGATTTTTCATCAGGTTTATCAATAGAAATGCATACACAATTATTCTCTAAAGATTCAAAAGCTTATGGTAAATATCAATCTTTATTTGATAATGCTTTTGAACATACAACAATACATTCTATACAAGGTGTAGATTTTATTTCTTTAGATCATGATTATCATTTATTATTTCTAATTCTTCACTTTGTTAAACATTTCTTACATTCAGGTGCAGGAATTAGACAAGTATTAGATATTGTTGTTTATAGTGAAACATATCAAGATGATATTGATTGGAAGAAAATATTTGAGATTCTCAAATATTTTCAAGTTGACGAACTCATTTTAAATCTATTTTCAATGGCTCATGATTATTTTGATTTCAATATCAATCAATTAAAAATAGATCATCTAGATTATCAAGATTTACTAGATGATATTATGAACGCTGGTATCTTTGGACAAACAAGTAAAGAAAGAATACATTCATCAACGATCACATTAAATGCTTTTGATAAAGGCAAAACAAATGTATTTAAAAGCTTATTTCCAACACTTAAAGAAATGCAGGCAAAATATGAATATTTAAATAAATATCCTTATTTATTACCTTTTGCCTACATTTCTAGAATCATTCAATATCAAAAAACAAATAAACTAAACGATGGAAAACAAACAATAGAAATAGGACAACAAAGAGTCAATCTTTTAAAGAAATATAAAGTAATGAAGTAGGTGACAAATATGTACAAAATAGGACATTTTATTTTTGATATTATAGGAATAGACCAAAATCATATTCCTATAAATTTTCAAAAATTTAAAACAGACGAACAAGGTGATTATCGCTATACTTTTCAATTTGTAGATCACATTGATATGCCAAATCAACAATTACTCGTTAATAAACCAACGATAAAGATAGTTAGCGATAATCACTTAGAAACAAGATATTTAATCCTACCAGGTGATACAAATATCTATGCTTTATGTAAAGAAATAGATGATCATCAAACAGACATCTACTTTAATAAAGATTATATTGATTACTTACAAGTTGACACTTGTTTTACTTCATTATTTCTATTAGAAAGAAGAATGTATCAACATCATCACTATATTTTACATAGTGCTTATATCGTAGATAAAGGAGAAGCGATACTTTTTACTGCACCGAGCGGTGTAGGAAAAAGTACACAAGCTGATCTTTGGAAGAAATATAGAAATGTAGAGATTATTAATGGTGATAGATCATTACTTGTTAAAGAAGATGATGGATTCTATGCTAAAGGATGGCCAGTATGTGGCTCATCGAAGATATGCCACAATAAGGCCTATCCTATAAAAGCAATAGTAATGTTGGATCAAGGACCAACAAATATAGCTTCTGATCCAACATATATTGTAAAGACGAAAAGATTACTTAAAGAAATTACTATTAATTTCCATAATCAAGATTATGTTAATCAAAGTTTTGAGTTTATAGATCAATTAATAAGTGAAGTACCAATAGTACACTTAAGTTGTACGATTAGTGAAGAAGCAGTTAACTGCTTAGATGATTATTTAAGGGAGGTGAAATAAGTGGATGAGAATATGAGATTTGTAGCTAGACAAGGATTTATTACAAGAGAAATAGCTGGAGAATATATGTTAGTTCCTGGTAATCTAGAGACTGTTCATTTAAGTGATGGAACTGATTTACCAGAATTTAATGGTATTATTGAACTTAATGAATTATCACTTTTTCTATTTGAATTATTAAAAGAACCAAAAACAATCAAACAACTCATAGAAGAAGTAAAGAAAGAATTTGATACAGAAGGACAAGATATCACAGAAGATATCGAAGAATTCTTAGAAACAGGTTTTAAGAACCAAATTATATTTATACTTAACGAACAAACAAACACATAACATCTTCTCCAAACATAAGAAGGTTTGGAGGAAACACTGACAAAGTAGTTATTATTGAAAGAATTATTATTTATAAGGATTTTAAGGAGGGAAAGAGATGAGAAAATATAAAAAACCAGTTCTAAATGTAGAACAATTTACTGCAAATGAATTTATTGCAGCATGTGGTGATCAAAATAAAGTTTATAAATTTACTTGTGATGCACCAAGAGGTCCATTGTATTATTATCCACAAAGTGATGGTAAAATTGATGGAATTTATAATGGTAAAGGTAGCTCACAATTAATAGGAAGTAGTTTTCCAGGACTCACATATCATCCATGTAATGAAAAACATGAAGCATCTACTACATCTGATTTTTATGATGGCTTTGTTGATCGTAACTACAATGGTAGACACGATGCTGGAGAAGGAGTTATTGTATGGCGTGGTGAAGATGGTAAAAATGGACATGCCACTAAAAATTTAGATATGACAACTTGGGAAACAGCTAAATCTTAATTTGTTGTTTTAAAAAGGTTTGGAGGAAATACTGACTCCTGTTATGTAGTTTTTTGAATGAATAGATGTTTGTGAAAAGAGGTTTAAATGGATAGACCAATGATTGATGATTTGGTTATAGAAGACATTTCTACAACCGAATTAACAAATAGAATTTCAAAAGAAAAACAAAATATAAAGTTAATTAAAACTTTCTGCTACGTGAAGTAGCAGGAGAATATTTACTTATCCCCACAGGGGATAGTGTATCTTCCATCAATGGGATGATATCTTTGAATGAAACGTTTTATTTTATCTGGCAACAGTTTCAACAACCACATACTGTCTATGAAGTTGTATTGTCTACTAAAGAACAATACGATGATGTAGATGATTGTATTGTAAGAGATATTTATCGCTTTGTTTTGGAAAGTTTGAAGTTAGGTTTTATAGAAAAAGAGGGGAGAAAGTAAATTTGAATACTGCAAAGAAATCTTGGGTATCACCAAAAGAAACATTAGAAGAATTTACTCCTAATGAATATGTATCTGCATGTTATAAAATTGCATGTAAGGCTGGAACTCAAGCAGTTCCTAGTAATGGATTCCAATGGGATGGCTATGAACATGCTGGTGCTACTCATGCTGAATCAGGAGCAGGAACTTGTGCTGATTCAACAGCTAACAGAATCATTACTGATACAGGTATAGATTCTAAAGTTGGTGAATATAACAGTGAACAAGGATGGCTAGATGGTTCAATTGATAAGATAATTGATAATGGTGATAACAAGGTTGGGCCAGGAGATTTAGTTTATTGGCATACTAGTGGTACTGAAAACAGAAGATGGAACCATTGGGGAATTATTGAAGAAGCTGATTCAAGTCGTCCAAACCATTCATAGTTTTAATTTTAAGTTTTAAGTTAAGTTATTAAAAATTCCTTCAATTTTAATGGGGGTCGGTGTTTCCTCCAAGCCTTTTTAATAGATAGATAGAGGTGAAAATATGGAAAATGATATTGAATTTGGAAGTAGTATTGAACAGAAGTTGTTTATGTGGGCTGAATCACGTAAGGAACCAATATATGGTGTATTAGAGCTTACACCGATGTGCAATATGAATTGTGATATGTGTTATGTAAGATTATCTAGAGAAGAGATGGATAATCAAGGAAAGATGTTAAGTTTAGAGAGATGGTTAGAGTTAGCTAGGGAGATGAAGGATGCCGGTGTTTTGTTTGTTTTGTTAACGGGTGGTGAACCTTTGTTGTATCCTTGGTTTAAAGAACTGTATTTAGAGTTATTAAAGATGGGTATGGTTGTTACTGTTAATAGCAATGGAACATTGATGAATGATGAATGGATAGAGTTCTTTAGTCAACATAAACCACGAAGAATTAATATTACTTTATATAGTCATAATGAAGATGGTTATTTAAGATTATGTCATTATAAAGGATATGAAAAAGCAGTAAATGCTTTAAAGAAGTTAAAAGAAAGAAATGTAGCTGTTAAGATCAATTGTTCGCTTACTAAACACAATGTAGAAAGTTATGAACAAGTGATTGATTTAGGAAAAGAGCTTGATATTCCTGTTTTTGCGGATACGTATATGGCTCCTGCTACAAGGGAAAGATGTCGTCCTTTTGATTTTGAAGGACGTTTAGATGCTAGAGAGGCTGCACGTGTACGTATTCAAGTTTTACGTAAGGAAATGGGCGATGAAGTCTTTAAAGAAAGTGCAAGGTTACATATTGATTTAGCTGAAAATACACCTGTTGGAGAAAGTAAAAAGGGTGGTATGAAGTGTAAGGCTGGTAAATGTTCTTATACGATTAATTGGCGAGGAGAAATGATTCCTTGTGTGATTATGAGTGCTCCTAGTGTTGATACAACAGGAAAAGATTTTAAGGATTGTTGGAAAGAAATTGTTTGTAAGACAGAAGAAATTTATACAAGTGAAAAGTGTCAACAATGTACTTTAAGGAAAGTATGTAATGTATGTCCTACTTATTCTTTATTAGAAACTGGTAAATATTCAGGTGTACCTGAATATTTATGTGAGTATACGAAATGGACAATTGAGTATTTTAAGGAAGAATTGAAAAAGATGGAGAATGATGATGAATACTAGAGAATATGTTTCTATTTTAAAAGAGGTTGTTTTAAATGGTGATGAGGCTAGTATGGTAGTTGTTGGTAGTTCGATGGCTCCGTTTTTGATTCATCAAAGAGATATTGTTTATTTTAGAAAGATTGATAAGGAATTGAAAAAAGGAGATATTTGTTTTTTTCAAAGGAGTAATGGGGCTTATGTGTTGCATCGTATTTATAAGGTAGATGGTGATGATTATTATTTTGTAGGTGATAATCAAGTAGATATTGAAGGTCCTATTAAAAGAGAACAAATCTTTGCGATTGTTTATAAGGTTAAAAGAAAAGGAAAAGAGATTAAACCTGGTGATTTTTGGTGGAATTTCTTTTATTATGTGTGGATTAGGATTATTCCTTGTCGTTATATGATTATTAAGTTATATGGATTGAGGTGATGTGAGTGGAATCATTGAAGATGATTATTGAAAAGATCAAAGATGGTAGTATCAAGGAAATGTGGGAAGAGTTTAAATGGATGTTTTCCTATGGAAAGAAATATAAAAAAGAGATTGTCTTTTATACATTCCTTGGTGTTTTTTCAACAATCATGACTTTAGTTAGTTCAGTAGCAAGTAAAGAATTAATTAATATTGTTACAGGGAAACAAGAAAGCAGAGCATTAGGAATGGCTGTTTTAATGGTTTCAATGTCATTGTTTAGTTTGTTGTTTAATCAGGTAATGTCTAGAATTACTTTGAAGATCAATATTAGGATTCAAAATGAGATTCAAGCAGATATTTTTGATAAGATTATTCAAGTGAATTGGTTAGATTTGTCTTCTTTTCATAGTGGTGATTTATTGAATCGTTTTGGAGGAGATGTTGGAACTGTTGCTTCTTCAGCTATTGGTTGGGTTCCTAATTTAATTATTAATACGTTTAATTTTATTGCGACATTGTGTTTGATTCTTTATTATGATCCAACAATGATGGTTTTAACGTTAATTAATGCGCCTATTATGTTAGTTTCTTCTAAGGTATTGATGTCTAGAATGAGAGAATATAATTTAAAGGTTAAAGAAATGAATAGTGAAATGATGTCATTTCAAACGGAAACTTTTAGTAATATTGATTCGATTAAATCTTTTGGTTTAGTTGATTTGTTTTCTAGAAAACTTAAAGGTTTTCAAGAAAAATATAAAGTTGTTAACCTTGATTATAATATGTTTAGTATCAAAACAAACACGATTTTGTCTTTAGTAGGAATGGTTATTCAATTTAGTTTCTTTGGATGGGCTGTTTATCGTTTATGGAGTGGTGTTATTAATTATGGAGAAATGACGTTGTTTTTACAACAGTCTACACGTATGTCGAGTGCTTTTAGTTCTTTAGTAGGCATTATTCCTTCAACGATTTCTTCAACGATTTCAGCTAAAAGATTGATTGAAATCATTTCTTTACCTAAAGAAGAAACAAATATACAAAGAAGTGATTATTTAAATCAAATCAAAGATCATGGTTTTTCAATTGAATTAGAAAATGTTTATTTCTCTTATGTAGAAAATAAACAAGTATTAGTTTCTTCTTCAATGGAAGCAAAACATGGTGAAATCGTTGCTTTAGTAGGTCCTAGTGGAGAAGGTAAAACAACGATGATTCGTTTATTTTTAGGATTAATTACACCAAGCATGGGACATGCTTGTTTAGTGGATTATCAAAATAAAAAGTATACGTTAGATGCTTCTACACGTCATTTATTTGCTTATGTGCCTCAAGGAAATACGATCTTTTCAGGAAATATTGCTGATAATTTAAGAATGGTTAAAGAAGATGCAACCGATGAAGAAATTATTCAAGCTTTAAAATCAGCCTGTGCTTATGAATTTGTTGAAAGATTAGATAAAGGCATATATACTGAAATAGGCACAAGAGGAAAAGGTTTATCTGAAGGTCAATCTCAAAGAATAGCGATTGCAAGAGCTATATTAAGAGATGCACCAATATTATTATTAGATGAAGCAACAAGTGCTTTAGATGTAAGAACAGAACGTAGGGTTTTAAATAATATCGTGAAGAATCATCCTCATAAAACATGTATTGTCACAACCCATCGTCCAAGTGTGTTAAATATGTGTCAAAGAGTTTATCGTGTCATGGATACACATTTAACATTATTAGATGAAGAAGAGTCTGCTCAAATGGCAATGGATTTTTAGGAGGAAAAAGATGATTGATATACATACACATATTTTACCAATGGTAGATGATGGCTTTCAATCTGTCAATGAATCGTTATTGATGTTAGAAAGAGCATATCAAGATGGTACAGATGAAATGGTGTTAACACCTCATCTGGCTTATCCTTATGATTTTATTAATCCTTATAAAAAAATCAAAGAATTATTTAATGAATTCCAAGAAATCGTTCAAGATGAAGGAATTCCTATTAAACTCTATTTAGGATGTGAATTTTTATTCACATCAACAGCTTCTTTTTATAAACATTTAGAAGATATTACAAGAATCAATCAAACGCAATATCTTTTAATGGAATTCTTCTTTGATGTACAAGAAGATTTAGTTTTAGAAGCTATCGATACAGTGATTGAAAATAATTATATTCCAATTATTGCTCATCCTGAAAGATATGAATGTATGCAAGCTTCTAGAAAACTTCCTCTTCAATGTATTGAAAAAGGAGCCTTGCTTCAAATGAATAGAGGAAGTTTATTTGGACAATATGGTACATTTGCGAAAGAATGTATCCACTATTTATTAGAAAATCATTACATTAGCTTTATAGGCAGTGATGCTCATACATTAAATCGTCGTCACGCTTTAATGTATGAGGATTATTGTTATATTGAAGACCATTATGGTCATGAATATGTCAGGGATATTTTTAAAAATAATCCAGCAAAGATGTTAGAAAATAAAGATATTAGGGGGTTAACAAAGTGAAAAAACATGGAAAATATATCTTTTTCATCATTCTTTTATTGATGTTCTATGGAGGGTTTCTATTTCTAGAAAGTAGAATAAAAGATGATGGTCATGATCCTGTCATTACCGTAAGTCAAGCTCCTTTACAAGTAAGTGTCAACGATAAAGAAGACAGTCTATTAAACGGTGTCAGTGCAATTGATATCGAAGATGGTAACATCACAAGTAACGTCTATATCGAAAGTATTTCACCTTTCGATGATCAAAAAATGCGTACCATTACGTATGCAGTATTAGATAGTGATGACCATATTGCTAGAGCAACACGTCAGTTAAAATATACAGATTATACAGCACCAGAAATAAAGATTACCAAACCTTTATGTATTTATTATCTAGAATCAACTGATTCATTAAAAGACTATGTTCAAGCAACAAGTGGTGTTGATGGAGATATCAGTTCAAAGATTTCAATTGATAAAGCAGATTATAAAGGTGAAGATTTTGCTGTTACTTATTCAGTTGTTGATAGCTGTGGAACTAAATCTACTTTAACAACAAATGTGACTATTTTACCAGCGATGAACAATATTCAAATTACTTTATCTGATTATATGATCAAAGCTCAAGTAGGACAAAAAATTAGACCATTAGATTATATTGAAAATATTGAATTAATGGGTATGTCAGAAACAAGCTTAATTAAAAATGTTAAAGTAAGTAATAACTATGATCCAACAAAACCAGGTGTTTATGAATTTATTTATCGTCTTGAAGAAAATGGTGAAATTGGTGTTACAAAATTAGTTGTCGTTGTTGAGGAGGGTAGCCATGAATAGTAAAAATAATGCTCTTATTTTACAGATTTCTTTGATGATTTCTTATATCATCAAAAAAATCGGTTTGCTTGCTTTATGTTTAGTCATTAGTGGTGTTGGTTTTGATATATTTAAAACTTTAACTTATCAACCTCAATACATGGCTTCTATGCAAGCAGCCTTAAAATCAAGTCAAAATACGTATAGTCAATTAGAACAAACAGAAACCTATACAAAAACATTACAATATATTTTTAACGGACAAGTCGTTAAAAATGAAATTAAAAGTAAATTAAATCTAGAAACAGTTAACATGAATTGTCAAATTGTAAGTCAAAGTGGACAAAACATTGTCACAATTCAAGTCATTGCTCCTACTAAAAAAGAAGCTTACTATTCTTTAAAATGTATTAAAGACTGGTATCAAAACAATGGTGAAAAATATCATTTGACATATGAATTAAATGTTTTACAAGATATTACTTTAAATGAATCACCAATCGCTATTAATAGTCACTTTAGAAACTTTAGATCAGGTGTCCTTTATTGTGGTATTCTATTACTCGTTTTAATTGGCTTTATTGTTTACTTTAGACAAGATATCAAAAAAGCCAGTGATATTGAAAAAATGTTGGATTGTCGTTTATTTGCGAAAATCCCAAGAGAAAGAAAGAAAATGCGTCGTCGTAAAACTGCTGTCTTAATGACATCACTAACGACAAGTTTCTATTATAAAGAAGCCATTAAAAAGTTAAGGAACAGATTTGAATTATCAGCTAAAAAACATGGTTATCAAACCATTATGATTACAAGTACTGTTGAAAACGAAGGGAAATCAACAGTAGCTGCTAACTTAGCGTTATCACTTGCTAGAAGTCATTATAAAGTATTATTAATTGATGGTGACTTAAAGAAACCAGCGGTGCATAAGATTTTTTCAATAACTAAAGATACAACGATCAATCGTTACTTTAGTAAAGAAGCTACTTGGCAAAGCCAAGTAAACTTCTTAGAAAATTATCAATTATCTGTATTATGTGCAGATCAAGATTTAAATTTAGATGAAAAAGTCTTAGAAACACAATTAGCGCAATTAATTAAAGAAGCTAAAAGTCAGTTTGATTATATTATTATAGATGCTGCTCCAACTTTAGGACTAGATGAACCATTAGTGATTAATCGTTTAGTAGATGCTTCATTTTTAGTTGTTAAACAAAATGAAGCAACAATTTCTCATATTAATGAAGTTATTAGTCGTCTTGTTCAAGCTAAGAATAATTTAATTGGATGTATTTATAATGCAAGTATTTATGAAATGAACCAAGGAAGTATGGTTTATGGTTATCGTTATGGTTATAACCACTATAATCGTAAAAGGGAGGTAAGATAATGGAAGATAATAAAATTGATTTAACACAATATTTCAATCGTTTTTATCGTACAATTTCTAGAGTTAAAAAATGGTTGATTATTCTTGTTATTTGTACAACAGTTTTAAATCTTGCAAGAACATTCTTGTTCTTTCAAACAACTTATACCTCTCAATCAGTCTTTGTCGTTTATGAACAAGATCAAGATAATATCTTTGAAGTCAGTGATGATGGAGATAGTTTATTTTCTTCATTTAGTGATTTACTTTGTGGTAGCATGATGCAAGATGTCGTGAAGACAAACTTAGGTTTAACAGACTTTCCTGTAAGTATCAGTTTAAATCGTTTTAATGATACGAATTTAGCTGTTTTAAAGGTTGTTAGCCAAGATCCTAAACTATCATATGATATTATTAACTGTATTTTAAATAACTATAAACAAGTGACAGATTATTCAATGAGTGATATTAATATCGCCATTATTGATACTCCAGAACAAGCAAGTAAGCCAGATGCTTATCCTGATTATTTAAAAGATGGAGTGATAGGATTTGCTATTGGAATAATTATTGATTTAGGAATTGTCTTTATTTTAATGACAGCGCGTAAAACAATTTTAGAAAGTGAAGATGTTAAAAAAGAATTACATCTTCATAACATCACTAAAATACCTTATATTAAAACAAATAAAAAAAGAAAAAATCAATATTTATTATTATCAAACCCACGTATCCAATATTCTTTTCAACATGCTTTTTCTAATATTCGTTTAAAATTAGAACAAGAAAAGAATAACCATGATCGACAAGTCTTTATGTTTACAAGTACTTTACCTAATGAAGGTAAATCAACAGTAGCTGTTAATAGTGCTATTAGTTTAGCACAAAAGGGTTATAAAACTGCTTTAGTTGATTTGGATTTAAGAAATCCAAGTGTTTATCATATTTTAAAAGAGGATCAAATTTGTGGTGATATTGGAGAATATTTAAAGGGTGATTATTGTTATGAAGAAATCTTGAATAGTTATCAAGATTATCCTTTAGATATTATTTATGGTGTAAAAGCTTTTGATGAATCGACAGAAATGTTATCAAAAGAAAGATTAGGGGAATTGATTGAACAACTTAAAAAAGATTATGAATTTGTTATTTTAGATGTTCCACCTTTATATTTATTAGAAGATGCAATGATTATTAGTCGTTATTGTGATAGTTCTTTCATTGTTATTAAACAAGATTTTGCAAGTGTTTATAATATTTTAGATGCTTTAGAAGAGTTAAATAGTCATTTACCTCAAATTAGTGGTACTATTATTAGTCAAGCACAGAAATCTATCTTTAAAGAGGAAGAACGCCATTATGGATATGGTTATAAATAGAAAAAGAGGGGAAATTCATGAATAAAATAAAGGAAATATTTCAAAAAAAATGGTTGAAAAACCAATATCTAACAATTATTCAATTCATTATAACAATTGTCTTTTTAGGTGTTTTATTAATTGAAATGCCTATTCTACCTGCTTTATTTTTAGGCGGAGCCATTGTTATTTTAGTTTTACTATTATTACTTGTATACTTTCTACAATACAATAAAGATGCCTTTTCAATTAGAGGGATGATTTCTAAAATCATTTCTTTAATCGTTTCTTTAGCTCTTGCTTTAGGATGCTTCTTTATCCATGTAGGAAGCTCATTTATGGATGGTTTTACAGGTACAAATCGTTATGTCAATACAATGAGTGTTATTGTTTTAAAAGATAGCTCTTATCAAGAATTAAATGATTTAAAAGGGAAAACATTAAATTACAATAACACACTAGATCAAGATAACACAAATCATGCTTTAAAAGATATCCAAGGACAAATCAATATCAATACAACAACTTGTGATAGTTGGGATCAATTACATGACAGTCTTTTCAATCATCAAGTAGATGCTATTTTAGTCAATGAATCATATCGTGTTTTATTAGAAAATATCGATGAAACATTCTCTGATAATACACGTGTTATTTACTATGTAGAAACTGAAAGTAAAGATAAAAATATGGCACGTAATGGTTCAGTTAATGATGGTGTCTTTAATGTTTTAATTTCTGGAATTGATACATATGGAGATATCTCTACAAGAAGCCGTAGTGACGTTAACATGTTGATGACAGTGAATATGAATCAACATAGAATCTTATTAACAGGAATCCCAAGAGATAGTTACATGCCTCTTGCGATGAATGGACAATACGATAAACTTACACACAGTGGTATTTATGGAATCAATGAAACAATGCAAACCATTGGTAATTTCTTAAATGTTAATATTGACTATTACTATCGTGTCAACTTTGCTTCTTTAGTGAATGTTGTTGATGTTTTAGGTGGTATTTATGTTAATAGTGACCAAGATCTTACAATTGGTGAATATCATTATAATCAAGGTCCTAACTATATGAATGGAGCAATGGCTTTAACTTTTGCTAGAGAAAGACATTCTTATAGTGATGGAGACCAACATCGTATTCAAAACCAACAAGAAGTAATGATTGGTATTATCAATGCTTTAATTAGTAGTGATACTTTAATGAATTATCAAAATATCTTAGATCATGTTGAAGGTACTTTTGATACGAATATGTCAAAAGATGACTTATTAACAGCAATTAAAAAACAAATGTCAAGTATGCAAGGTTATGCTATTGAAAGACAATATCTTACTGGACAAGGTAAAATGACATATGGTCTATATTCAATGCCAAATCATAATCTATACACACTTGTAGTTGATGAAACAAGCAGAAAAACTGTTTCTGATAAAATAAATGAAATTATGAATCAATAAACAATAAAAAGGAATTGAGCAAACCTCAATTCCTTTTTTTGTTTATAGAAAATATTTTGTTCCTCTATCTTTCATAAAACAAATGCCTCTTTGTTTTAACAAAGAGGCATTTGCGCAGATAGGCTCACATAGAGTACTACTACCGCTATTTGTAAGCATATTTTATAAATTTTTTTATGTAATGTCAATTTAATAAAAAAATTGGTCATATAGACAATATGTTTTTTGCACAGGTAAGTACTACCGCTATACTTTAATATACGATTAAAATCAAGAATTATACTATTTTAAACATATTTATAATTATCATACTAAAAAAAGTCCATAAAACAGTTTCATTTTATGAAACTTAGTTTCTCTTGTAAGCGTATACATAGTGGTAAGACACTGTTATGATAGCTTTAAGGAGGGAATAGAATGAAAAAAGTAATAATGAAGATAGGTGTATGTTTTGCGCTCTTATTATCACTTATAAGTGTTTTTACGGGGAATATTTATGCTTATAGTGAAGGTGTGACTGTTGATTATAATACAACAGGATTAAGTGAAGCAAAATATCAGGCTACATTTGTTTTTGATGCTTCTCATTTAGAAAAAGAAGTAGAAAATGTTCAGTTAGAGGGTGGTTTTCAATTTATTAAAAAATCAGAAGATCATTTATATCAAGATAATCTAGCAAGTAATGCAGGAATTACTTGGTATAGTGCTTATGAATATCAAGAAGGAATGTATCCAACAGGTGGTTGTGGTAATAAAGATAGAATAGATTTAAAATATAATGGAAGTTGTATTTTATATGATATGGAAAAAGATGATACGCTTTATTCAGTGACTTTACCACTTCCAGCAACAGAATATTATTATGGATATTATGTTACATACCAAGATGGGTCTTCAGAAGTTATTCAAGATCCAGCAAATCCATCAAAAAGTAATCCTTTAAATCAACATGATGCCTCATGGTCTTATTTTTATGTAGGAAATAAAGAAGATGCTTTAGAAGGACAAGAATATATTTATCCTAGTCAAAAAACAGGAAAACAAGAATATCAAAGTTATCAAGCATTCGATGGAACAACAAATGAAATAGGTGTTTATCTACCAGCAGGTTATGAAAATGGAAAAGATTATAAAACAATTTATTTAGCTCATGGTAATGGTGGTAATGAAACTGAATGGTGCCAATTAGGTTCTGCTAGTTCAATTGTTGAAAACTTAATAGCAGAAAATAAATTAGCAGATTCAATTGTTGTTACTTTAAATAATTCTCATTTTAGTGGAACAGGATTTAATGTAGAATCAAATAAAATTTTAGCAGATGATGTTGTCAATAATGTTATTCCATTTATTGAAAGTCATTATAAAGTTTCTACAGATCCAAATGATCGTAGTTATGCAGGTTTATCAGCAGGTGGTGTCGCAGCAAGTACAGTCATGGAATTAGCTCCTGATAGCTTTGGCGCATTTGGAATTATTTCAGCTGCTGTACAAGTAGATGATAGTCTTTTCACTGATGAATTAGTAAGTAAGTTAAAAACAAAGAAAATCTATATTTCAGCAGGAACAGTTGATTTTGGTTTGATTAATTCATTCTTTAAAGCATCTGTTGTTGATTTCTTTATGCCACAATTAGATAAATATGGTATTGGTTATACTTTTGAAAAACAAAATGGAGCTCATGATTGGAATACATGGAGAGGAGCATTTAGTCGCTTCGCTAGTGAAATCTTATGGAATCCAGAATATGTCACTTATCATTTAACAATGGTTGATACTTTAAGACAAGGAGATCAATTAACGGTTAAAACAGATATTCCCGTTTCTAAATATCAAACTTGTATCATTGATAATCAAGAAGTAACTCCTACAGTTAATACAGAAAATGATTTTGTAACTTTAACATTAGCATCATCAAAATTAGCACTTGGTAAACATACAATTACAGTTCAAGCAACGAATGGTAAGACTAGTGGTACTTTTGAAGTTATTGAAAAAGTAACGGTTAAAAATGAAACAAGTCAAGCTGTTAAAACTGGTGATGATAGTTATGGTCAATGGTATTTATTATTATGTCTTTTAAGCTTTGGATTCTTTAAAAAGAAAGCCTTTATAAGATAGAGCAATGTTTCATTGCTCTCTTTCTTTATTTTGGTATAAAATAATAAAAAGGAGCTAAAAAGATGAACCACAATATATTAAATAAGTTTCTAGAATTTATCCAAAGATGCAATACAGAAGCCATGAATAGCAATGACTATAATATTATTCAATGTGTTTTTAAATATATTGGAAAAGAAACCTTTCCTTCAAGTAACCAACTCTCTTTAGAAGCCAATGTCTCTAAAGCTAGCCTTTCACGATTTATTAAAAAATATGGTTTTGAAAACTATCAACAATTTAGAAGTCTTTTATCAACACAAACAACTTTATTAGGATACAATTTAAAAGTATTTTTATCACAAAACATTCTTTTAAAAAATGATCAAGAAATCAGTGATTATCTTTTTAAACAATGTATGGATAATTTATTAGCGACTAAACAACAATTAGATTTAAATAAATTATTACAAATCGTACGGCTTTTTAAAGAAAGTGAAGATATTACTTTTTTAGGAGATGAACATGATTTAGATGAGTTTCTTTTATTACAAATACAGTTATTGACTCAAGGAAAATGTGCTTATTTATTTAAAATGAATGAAACTAAAAAAGTAAGAAATTATTTTTTTAATGAACATTCTGTTGTGGTGATCGTTAATGTTTGTGATGGCTTTTTTCATTATCAGGATGCTTTAGAAATAGCTTTAAAAAAAGGTGCTAAAGTTATTTATATAAGTCAAGATAATAATCCAGAAATAGAAAAGAAAGTAGATATTTTTTATAAGTATGGAGTAGAAAAATCGATTAATACAGGATATGTTTCTTTGTATTATTTAGGGGAATTATTAGAAAAATTATGTATTAAATATTTATGAAAGAAGTTCAACTTTGTTGGATTTCTTTTTTGTTAAATATCAAATGATAAGATATTGACAATTTTCTATCATTTGATATTATGATGATAGGAATTTTAAAATATACTATCATTACATAGGGTGGAGAAACAATGAATGAGGATAGTAATATTTTTAGTAAAGAAGAAATTTCTAGTTATTTAAGTGAAGTGAAAAAAGCAATACGTGATAAAAAATATACTTTTTCAAGTAGAGAAAAGAATAAAAAATTATTTATTGATTATATTATTGATGAAAAAAAGAGATTAGAAATCATATATAATTTAACAGTAGATGATTTTTGTTATGTAAGAAATGATGATCATAAGAATTATTCAAATGAAAAATTATATGTTTTTTCAAAAAAGATAAAATTAATAAAAAGATTTGATTTTGATGAACGATTAGTAGGAATATATATTAAATTCAATAAACTAGAAGACGGTTTTTGTTTTATAATTTCTTTTCATGAATTAGAACATCCAATAAATAAATATTTCAAGTAATAATGATATAAAGGAGAGGATCGTTATGAATAAAAAAAAGATTATTTGCCCAGAATGCCAAACATATACAGGCTACATAATTAAGAAAGAAAAAAGAAAATATATAATTAGAGATCAGGAATATTATTTTGATATTACAATTGCATATTGTGAAAAATGTGGTGAAGAAATAGAAGTACCAGGTTTATTAGATTTACAAATGAAAGAAGTTGATGAGCAATATAGAAAAAAAGAAAATATTGTATCTATTGATGAGATAGAAAAATTAATGACTTTATATGATATAGGAAAAGCGCCTTTATCTCTTGGATTAGGGTTTGGAGAAATAACGATTACAAGATATTTAAAAGGACAAGTTCCCTCAAAAGAATATTCAGATATTATAAAAAATGCGTTAGAATCTCCAAAATATATGCTGAATAAATTGAATGAAAATAAAAATAAAATAGCAGTCAATGCTTTTGAAAAAGCAGAAAAATGTGCTTTAAATTTAGAAAGAATGTTTAATATTTCATCAAAAATGCTTTCTACTATTTCATATATATTTGAAGAATCATTAGAAATAACGCCACTTGCTTTGCAAAAGATACTTTATTTTATACAAGGAATCTATCTTGCTTTATATGATGTTCCTTTATTTGATGAAGATTGTTATGCTTGGGTACATGGACCAGTATATAATTCTGTTTATAATTTATTTAAGGAGTTTAAGTATAATCCAATCGATGATGATCGTTTCGTTATTCTAAAAAATCGTTTTGAGGAACTTACAGAACAAGAAAGAAATGTTATTCAGTTAGTTCTGAATTCATTTGGAAATTATAGTGGGAAAATACTTGAACAAATAACGCATCAAGAAGATCCATGGATTAATTCTAGAAACGGGTATTCTTTTTTAGAACCTTCGAATAATTTGATAGAAAAAAAACAAATACAATTATATTTTAAAAAAATAGATAAGAAGTATTCTCTTAGAAACATAAAAGAAATAAATAGATATATTAATGAACAACTTGAATATAAAAAATAGATGAACATACTGATAATTTCAGTCAGTTGAGCGCAGAAAATGTGTGAAATAGAAAACAATTTGCTTAGCAGTTAGTGCGAAGAGATAGTTATATAAAATATCACTTTTCCAATATAATGAAGTTGTTCAAAATCGCATGGTTTGTTGTTAGTTTGAAATATTTTTATAAAATAAATGCCTCCTTGTTTTAATAAAGGGGCATCTATAATATATATTAAATAAAAATTTAATTAAAAATTTTAACTAGTAATTTGCATAATTAATGTTTTTTTGATTAATTTCATATTTAAAAATATTTTAAAGTTCTATTTTATGAATATAATCTATTAAATCTTGTATTTCTTTAGGATATATTATATGACTATTTAAAACTTTTTTACCTAACTCATAGATTAGTTTGTCTTTTGACTTAGATGAATCAATATGATAAAAGTCTTTTACTTCTTGACTACAAATAAGATTTTCTTGTCTTAATTGATTAATTAAACAAAGTCCTTCAATAGATTTAACACGACTTAAAGCAACGTAGAGTTGACCATTATCAAATGAATAAGGAATAAGATTTACTTGGTCATAAGTTTGACCTTGGCTTTTATGCATTGTAATAGCATAAGCAAGTTTTAAAGGAATTTGATAAAAAGCGCCTACTTTTTCTTTAGATAAATGATTATCTTCAATATCCCCTTCTTTTCTTTTAGAAAGAACATAGTTTTCTATAGCCCATTCATGATAACTAAAGGTAACAAGCGTTTTATTTGTATCTAAGATAACAGTAACACTTTCATCTTCTAATTTATAAACTTTTCCAAATGAGCCATTTTGATAGAGATTTTGTTCTGTATCATTAATTAAAACCATCACTCGAGCACCAATTTTTAAATGAAGTTCATCTAGAGTAGGTTTATCTGAGTTTTTAACATCACCGACAATTCTTGAATGATAGACTTTAGCTTTATAAGGTATTTTGGAAAGTCTATCATGATTGATTTGTTCAGCTTTTCTATTAGTTGCTGTAAGAATAATACCATTTTCAAAAAGATTTTTTTGACAATGTGTATTAAAATAACTAACACATGAATAATCTCCAATACGTGCTTTATTAAGCTCATGGATAAATTCAGGATTCTTTTGTCGTATGACTTGTTTTAATTCAACTGTTTGAAAATTTAAATCTTGCCAGTTTGTTGATTCAAAGGCATAGCCTTTATGATAATTTTCATAAATTTCTTTTAATACTTCTAAATCGTTGTCTGTAGTAACAGGAGGTAGTTGGAAAAAGTCTCCAACAACGACGATTTGTTTACGGGATAATGAATTTTCTTCAGCTTTCATAATTGTTCTTACAACAAAATCAAATAAATCAATACGACACATACTGATTTCATCAATAACAATAATGTCGCTTTCTTTTACAACTTGAGGAACTCTTTTAATATGTTTAATTACTTGAGGTTCTGGAGAAACTTGAAAACAACGATGGATAGTAACACCTTGAATATTGATGGCGGCAATACCAGTAGGAGCACAAACAATAACATTTTTATTTTGTTTTTCCATTTCATTAATAAAAAGTTGTAAAACAAAGGATTTACCAGTCCCTGCGCCACCTGTTAAAAAAACGTTATTTCCAGATAATAATTGTTGATAAGCCTTATATTGATCTTTGCTTAATGATATTTTATTTTCATTTTGTTTTCTTTGATTTATTGTTTCTTGTTTTAAAGGTAATGAACTTTTTTGATTATTTTGTTTTAAATAGGCTAAAGCTTCTTCTTTAGAATCAAAGCTTTTAAATTTAGCATCTTTAAAATAATCGACCTCTTTTTGACAATCTTTCCAAGTGGTATAAATACCTGGATGTCTACCTTTTTTTACAGCATAATATTTCATATTATTCCTCCGTGTTTATTATTATGACATATTATAAAAATATTTTAAATAAAACTTGTGAAATGTTACACATAGGCTTATGTGTAACTTGTTTTTATTTTCACATGATACTAAAATATGTGTAGTTAGAAAAGAGGAGATTTAATTATGGCAAACAGATTTGTATTAAATGAAACAAGTTATCATGGAAAAGGAGCAATTGAATCTATTCCTGAAGAAGCAAAAGCAAGAGGATTCAAAAAAGCTTTAGTATGTTCAGATCCAGACTTAGTAAAATTTGGAGTAACAGCAAAAGTTACTGATTTATTAGATAAAGCTGGATTAGCTTATGAATTATATTCTAATATTAAACCTAACCCAACAATTGAAAACGTTCAACAAGGTGTTAAAGCATTACATGATGCTGGAGCTGATTATATGATCGCTATTGGTGGTGGTTCATCAATGGATACAGCAAAAGCAGTTGGTATTATTGATAAAAACCCTGAATTTGCTGATGTAAGAAGTCTAGAAGGTGTTGCACCAACTAAAAATCCTTGTACACCAATCTTTGCAGTTCCTACAACAGCTGGTACTGCTGCTGAAGTAACAATCAACTATGTTATTACAGATGTTGAAAAAGATCGTAAAATGGTATGTGTAGACGTACATGATATTCCAGTTGTAGCATTCGTTGACCCAGATATGATGTCATCAATGCCTAAAGGATTAACTGCTGCTACAGGTATGGATGCCTTAACTCATGCTATCGAAGGTTATATTACTAAAGGTGCTTGGGAAATGTCAGATATGTTCCATATCAAAGCAATTGAAATTATTTCTAAATCATTAAGAGGTGCAGTAGAAAATACTCCTGAAGGTAGAGAAGGTATGGCTTTAGGTCAATATGTTGCAGGTATGGGATTCTCTAACGTAGGTTTAGGATTAGTTCACTCAATGGCTCACCCACTTGGAGCTTTATATGATACACCTCATGGTGTTGCTAATGCTATTATCTTACCAACAGTTATGGAATATAATGCTCCATATACTGGTGAAAAATATAAAGATATCGCAGAAGCAATGGGTGTAGATACTACTGGTATGTCTCAAGAAGAATATCGTAAAGCAGCTGTAGATGCAGTTAAACAATTATCTAAAGATGTTGGTATTCCAGCTGACTTAAAAGAAATCGTTAAAGAAGAAGATTTACAATTCTTAAGTGAATCAGCTTTAGCTGATGCTTGCTGCCCAGGTAACCCAAGAGATACAAGCGTAGAAGAAATTAAAGAATTATATAAATCATTATTATAATAATCAAATAGACAGTCCTCGATGAGGGCTGTTTTTTTGTTTTAAAATGTAAAAAAACAGAAATTTGTTATTAATTTCACAATAAAGTTGACTTTTTGCGAGGTTTTTATATAATTCTTTTTGCATGTTAAAAAGGGGAAATTCGATGGAAACAAATAAAAAATCAAGCTTTTCAGGTCGTTTAGGATATGTTATGGCGGTTGCTGGTTCAGCTGTTGGATTAGGAAACATTTGGCGTTTTCCATATCTTGCTGCTAAATATGGTGGAGGTACTTTTTTATTTACCTACATTATTTTAGCTTTAACAGTTGGCTTTGCTTTGCTTGTAAGCGAAACGGCTTTAGGAAGAAAAACAGGGAACAATCCAATCAAAGCATATAAAATCTTAGGAGCGAAAAAATTAAAGATTGGTGGTTGGTTGAATTCAATTATTCCAATGTTGATTGTTCCTTATTACTGTGTTGTTGGTGGTTGGGTATGTAAATACTTATTTGAATATTTAAGAGGATCAAGTCAAATCTTGACACAAGATACCTATTTTTCAAATTTTATTGCTAATCCAATTAGTCCAGCTTTTTGGTTAGTTGTTTTTGCAGTGTTAACTTTTATTGTGGTTATTAAAGGTGTAGAAAAAGGAATTGAAAAAGTAAGTAAGATCTTGATGCCTATTTTAGTAGTGATAGCTATTTTTATTTCAATTTATGGTTTAATGACACCAGGAGCTATTGAAGGCTTAAAATATTATATCATTCCTGATTTTTCTAGATTTAGTATTATGACAGTTATTGCTGCGATGGGGCAAATGTTCTATTCTTTATCGATTGGAATGGGAATTTTATTTACTTATGGTTCTTATATGAAAAAAGATGTTGATATGGAAAAGGCAATTTCTCAAGTAGAAATTATGGATACGTTGATTGCTTTTTTAGCGGGGTTAATGATTATTCCTGCAGTCTTTACATTTTCAGGAAAAGATAGTTTAAATGCTGGAGCGTCTTTAATGTTTATTACAATGCCAAAAGTATTTAATTCACTTCAATTAGGTGGATTTATTGGTGGTGTATTCTTTTTACTTGTTTTATTTGCTGCTTTAACATCAGCTATTTCATTGATGGAATGTTCAGCAGCAACTTTAATGGAACAATTCCATATTTCTAGAAAAAAAGCTGCTTGTACAATGCTTATTGAAATGCTTGTTCTAGGAATTCCTATTTCACTTGGTTATGGTGTTTTAGGATGGATTCAACCATTAGGAATGACTTTATTAGATTTCTTTGATTTTGTAACAAATTCATGTATGATGCCAATTTCAGCATTATGTACAGTTTTATTAATTATTTTTGTGACTAAATTAAAGACAGTCTCAGATGAAATTAAAATTTCATCTGCTTTTAAAAGAGAAAAAGTCTATAATTTTGTGATGAAATATATTTGTATACCAACATTATTAATTATTTTATTAAGTTATATTTTATCAACATTTGGAATTATTACGTTATAAAAAGCTTTTTTAAGCTTTTTTATTTTTGGACATAAAAAAGACATTTTTTATGTATATAATATATTAGAAATAAAATGAGCTTTTGTATTTGTCAAATAAAACATTTGTGCTATAATTTATTTGTTTAATTATGCCTAAGTGTAAAGGAGGATGTCTTTATGGACAAAATAAGTGAAAAGATAAAAGCAGCCCGCATTGCCAAAGGCGTTTTAATAGAGGAAGTAGCAGAAGCAACTTTACTATCTGTCAAAATTATCAAAGATATTGAAGATGGGGCTTTTGAACGATTCGTTGGAGACGAGCTTTACGTAAAAATGTATCTTAAAAAAATAGCGAGATACTTAGAAATAAATGAGACGATTGCTGATGATTATTATGCAATTACAAGAGAAATAAAAAAGGCTGATTTACAAGATTTAAAAAATAAAAAAGAAGATGTAGGATCTGCTACTTTTGTAGATAAAGTAAAAAATATACAACCTACTAAAAAACCAAAGCCAAGAAAAGGTGTATATGAAGATCATTATATTTTAAGATATGTTAAATATGCAATTGTCATTATTATTGTCATTGCTATTATTATTGTACTTGGCTATTCAGTTGTCTTTACAAAATCAAGTGATTCATCATTTAAAAATAGTAATACATCTAAGACAGAAACAAGTGAAACTTTAAAGAAAAAAACAACAGAAACGAAAAAGAAATCAACAAAATCTGATACAACTAAAAAAGAAGAAACATCTACTGAAATTACCTTTACTAAAAATGCCGATGGTGATTATAGTTTTAAATTACCAGATGGTTATGATCAAGAAACATTCAAATTAAAAGTAGACTTTACTTTTGCGACAACTGTTGATTTACATGTTAATGGAGATCCAAACAGTTATCAAACAGATACTTTCAAAAAAGGTGTTTATAGTAGTAATTTAGGAAATATTTCAGCATCAGATGCTTTAAAAGATGATTCTGCATGTGAAAGCGTTGAGTTAGAATTTAATGTAAATGATTTCCAATATTTGGAATTTTCATATAGTTGGAACTTAGGACATCGTTATTATATTAATGATCAAAAAATTCCATTAGAAGAAAATGATCATTATGGAACAAGATCTAACGGTCGAGTTAGAACATTTAAATTAACGATGGTTAAATAATGAATTTACCTAATAAATTAACAATTACGAGAATTATCCTTGTTCCAATTCTTATTCTTATTTACATGTTTCCTTATGCTTCATTTGGAATCAACGTACCAATGTATCATGTTTTAAATGCTGATATTTCACTTGTCAATATTATCATTTTTATCATTTTCGCAATTGCTTCATTAACAGATTATTTTGATGGACAAATTGCTAGAAAATCTAAATTGATTACAACTTTTGGAAAGTTTGCTGATCCAATTGCTGATAAATTATTAATTAATACAATCTTTCTATTACTTGCAAGTGATGGAACAATTTCGATTATTATTCCAATCATTATGATTTCTAGAGATACGATTGTTGATGCTATTCGTTTAGTAGCAGCTAATAAACAAGTTGTTATTGCGGCTAAATATTTAGGAAAGTTAAAAACAGTAACGCAAATGATTAGTGTTATTTTCCTATTATTAGGTGATTTTCCTTTTTCAATTATTCATTTACCAATTGGACAAATCAGTGTATGGATTGCCTGTGTAATTTCAGTGATTAGTGGTATTGATTATTTTATGGATAGTAAAGATATGTTAACGGAGTCAATGTAATGGAAGAACTTGCTGAATTATTAATAAAAAATAATATTTCTATTGGAACTGTTGAAAGTTTTACAGTAGGAAATTTTGCGACAATGCTAGGAAATATTCCTGGCATTTCTAAGGTTTATAAGGGTTCTTTGGTCACTTATCAAAGTGGAACTAAAGAAAGACTATTAGGAATTGATCATCAATTGATTGAAAAATATGGGGTTGTTTCTAAAGAAATTGCAACTCTTATGTGTGTTAATGGAAAGAGTATTTTAGATACGGATTTATGTGTTTCTTTTACTGGAAATGCTGGACCAGATGCGATGGAAGGTAAACCAGTAGGAGAAGTTTATATTGGTATAGCTTATAAGGATGTTGTGGTTTATAAGTTGAATTTAGATGGAAGTAGAAAAGAGATTGCTTTAAAGGCAATTGAGTTTGCTTGTAAAAAAATAATTGAAAAAATTTCACAAAAATAAAAGAAAAAATGAAAAATAAAGCATATATAGGAATAGGAGGTATTATTTATGGCTGGAAAAAAAGTAGTAGAAGCAAAAGATGCAAAAAAAGAACAAGCATTGAATGATGCAATCAAACAAATTGAAAAACAATTTGGAAAAGGTTCTGTTATGAAACTTGGAGATCGTGCTGCTGTTGATGTTGCTGTTATTCCAACAGGTTCTTTAACTCTTGATATGGCTTTAGGAATAGGTGGATATCCTAAAGGAAGAATTATTGAAATTTATGGACCTGAATCAAGTGGGAAAACAACACTTACATTACATGCGATTGCTGAAGTTCAAAAACAAGGTGGAACAGCTGCCTTTATTGATGCCGAACATGCAATAGATCCTGTTTATGCTAAAAATTTAGGAGTTAATATTGACGAATTGATTCTTTCACAACCTGATAGTGGTGAACAAGGTTTAGAAATTGCTGAAACACTTGTGCGTTCAGGTGCTATCGATTTAGTTGTTGTAGACTCAGTAGCTGCTCTTGTTCCTCAAGTAGAATTAGATGGTGAAATGGCAGATCAACAAATGGGATTACAAGCTAGATTGATGTCTAAAGCTTTACGTAAATTATCAGGTGTAATGAATAAAACAGATTGTACGATCATATTCATTAACCAATTACGTGAAAAAATTGGGGTTATGTTTGGAAATCCTGAAACAACAACAGGTGGACGTGCTTTAAAATTCTATTCTTCTGTTCGTATTGAAATTAGAAGAAGTGAAGCAATTAAAAATGGTACAGAAATTGTTGGAAACAAAGTGAATATTAAAGTTGTTAAAAATAAAGTTGCACCACCATTTAAGTCAACACAAGTTGATATTATTTATGGAAAAGGTATTTCAAGAGATGGTGAAGTTTTAGACTTAGCTGTTGAAAAAGATATTGTTGATAAATCTGGTGCTTGGTATGCATATAAAGGAGAAAAGATTGGACAAGGGCGTGAAAATGCAAAACGTTATCTTGTTGAACATCCTGAAATTATGAATGAAATTACAGAGGCTATTAAAGCTTCATTGATGCCAGTAGAGGAAGGGGAATTATAAAATTCCTCTTTTTTTTGTTATCTGTTAAGCTAAAGAGATGTTGATATTGTCAAAATAATGAATTTGACATATAATATACTTGTGCGCAAAAACACATTTAGTATACATAGTAAGCGAAAAAAGAAGCGCTATGTAAACATTTATTTTAATATTTTAAACAACCGCTAAACGACGGGAGTTTGTAAAGTAGATATTTATCTATTTGAAAATAATTAATCGTTTAAAAGAATGTGCATAGAAAAATGGAGGGTGAGTTATGCCAAATATAAGTATCGCCACTATTTTATCCTATGTTCTAGCTATCGTTGTTGGAATTCTTATTTATTTTGTGTATGCCAAACTAAATATTTCAAAAGCTAATGTAAGTGCTCAAAAGATTATCGATGATGCAACTAGTAAAGCAGATAATCTTGTTAAAGAAGCTATCTTAGATGCTAAAACGCAAGCTTATGAATTAAAATTAGAAGCAGAAAAAGAAATTAAAGAACAAAAACAAGAAATTACTGAACTTGAAAATAGACTTTCAGAACGTGAAAAAGGAATTGAACGAAGAGATATAGCTGTTCAAGGTAAAGAAGACGTTCTTGAACAAAGAGTTAAACAATTGGATATTAAAGAAGCTGGAATAGATAAATTAGAGGCTGAATTAAAAAATAAAATTGATTCAAAAGTTGTCGAATTAGAAAAAGTTGCAGCAATGTCAGCAAGAGAAGCTAAAGAAGAATTGTTCAAACAAGTAGAACAACAAATTTCTTTAGAAATGTCCGCTTACATAAAAGAACAAGAAGAAGAAGCAAAAAGTAAAGCTGCTGATATGTCGAGAGATATTATCGCTAATGCGATTAATCGTTATGCTCAAGAAGAAGTTACTGAAAGAACAGTAACTGTTGTAGATCTTCCAAGTGAAGAAATGAAAGGGCGTATTATTGGACGTGAAGGTCGTAATATTAAAGCGATCGAACAAGCAACAGGTGCTGATTTAATTATTGATGATACACCAGAAGCAATTACAATTTCTTGCTTTGATCCAGTAAGAAGAGAAATTGCACGTTTATCATTAGAAACTTTAATTAGAGATGGTCGTATTCAACCAGGAAGAATTGAAGAAGTTGTTGATAAAACAAGAAAAGAATTAGATGAAGTTATTCGTAAAACAGGTGAAAATGCGATCTTTGAATTAGGAATTTCTCGTATTGATAAAGAAATTGTTAAACAAATTGGTAAATTAAAATATCGTACAAGTTATGGTCAAAATGCACTTCAACATTCATTAGAAGTTGCTCATTTAGCAGGAATTATGGCTGCTGAATTAGGATTAAATCAACAATTGGCTAAACGTGCTGGTTTATTACATGATATTGGTAAAGCAATGGATCATGAAATGGAAGGAAGCCATGTTGAATTAGGTGCTAAATTTGCGAAAAAACATGGAGAACATCCTACAGTTATTAATGCAATTGCTTCACATCATGGAGATGTGCCAGCAACAAGTGTTATTTCTATTTTAGTGGCTGCTGCTGATACATTATCAGCTGCTAGACCAGGAAGTCGTAGTGAAACAATTGAAAATTATATTCAAAGACTTGAAAAACTTGAAGAAATGGCTAAAAGTTTTGATGGTGTTGATCGTGTTTATGCAATTCAAGCTGGTCGTGAAATTCGTATCGTGGTTAAACCTGATAAAGTGGACGATCTAGCAAGTCATAAGATTGCACGTGATATTAAGACAAAGATTGAAGAAGAGTTAACTTATCCAGGACATATTAAAGTCACTGTTATAAGAGAAATTCGTGCAAGCGAAATTGCAAAATAAAAGGGAAATCAATTCCCTTTTTTTTTATATATGTTAAAATACCTTTATGAAATGAGGATAGAAAATGAAAGTTTTATTTATAGGAGATGTCGTTGGAAATGTAGGACGACAAATGATAGAAGATTATCTTTATCGTGTTAGAAAAGATTACCAAATTGATTTTGTAATTGCTAATGTTGAAAATGCTACACATGGTAAAGGATTAAATAGAAAACATTATGATTTATTTACTTTTGAAGGTGTTGATTGTATGACAATGGGAAATCATACTTTTGATAAAAGAGAGATTTTTGATTTTATTGATGAAGCTGATCGTTTAGTTGTTCCTTTTAATCAACCAAGTATTTTACCAGGTGTTCATTCAAGAGTATTTAATGTTAAAGGAACAAAGATTAGAGTTACTAATGCACTTGGATGTGTCTTTATGGATAATCGTTATTCGAATCCTTTTGATCAAATCGATGATTATCTAAATCTTGAACAAGATATTCATATTATTGATATTCATGCAGAAGCAACTAGTGAAAAAATAGGTTTAGCTTATTATTGTAAAGATAAAGTACAAGCTGTTTTAGGAACACATACACATGTACAAACAGCAGATGAAAGAATCATTGATGGACAAGTAGCATTTATTTCTGATGCAGGAATGACAGGCCCTTATTTAAGTTCTTTAGGGTGTGATTTAGATAGTGTTATTACACGTATGAGAGGTTTAAGTTCTAAATTTTTAATTTCTGAAAATTCAGGACAGTTTGCAGGTGTTGTTATTGAATTTAATGATAAACATCAACCTATTTCTATTGAAAGAGTTTTGATCAATGATGATCATCCTTATCAAGCATCTTAGGATGCTTTTTTTTGTTATTTTTTTAATTTTGATTCATATAGTGAAGTAGGAGGCAAAAATATGGAAATGATTAAAGTATCTTCAACTTCTGTTCCTAATCATGTTGCAGGAGCAATAGCATCATTAATGAGGGAACAAGATAAACTGATGATTCAAACAATTGGTGCAGCAGCTCTTAATCAAGCAATTAAATCAATTGCGATTGCTAGAGGATATATTATACCTACAGGAAAAGAGCTTATCTGTATTCCTTCTTTTCATGATTTAATGGTCGATGATAAAAGGATTACTGCCTTAAGACTTGTAATAGAATTACGTTAATTTTTAATGAAAAGGGTTTCTTTTTTTAAAAATTCATTGTATAATACTGACATGTAAATGGAGGTTTTTTAAAATGGCAAAATGTAAATTATTAATGCAAACAGGACAAGTTCAAAAAATTATTGATTTCTTTGATGGATATTCAGATGATAAAGTATCATGTAAATATATTAAAAAAGTAGGAATCAAAGCTGAATTTGAATGTGAAACTGAATTATCACCTGAAGAAGCAGCAGGTCATTGTAAAGGAGTATTTAAAGGAACTCCAGAAGGTAAAGTATTATACTTCTCAATTCAACCAGACGGATTCTTTGGATAAGATAAAAATGATAAGGACTGATAAGTCCTTATTTTTTTCTAGCCAAAAGATAACTTTATGTATATAATAGGAAAGAAATGTGGTGAAAAAATGAAAGATTATAGTGAATATTTTAAAGGGCCAAATTTAAAAGAGGCTCAAAAAAGAAGTAGAAAACAAGTTGATCATTTAAAAGATGCTTTTGAAATACCTAGTGATATGGTGAGTGTAGGTAAAGGAAAAACTTATTATATTCATACTTATGGTTGTCAAGCTAATGAACGTGATGGTGAAACATTAGCAGGTATTTTTGAAATGATGGGATATACAGCTGCTAAAGAAATTGAAGATGCTGATGTCATTTTATTAAATACCTGTGCTATTAGAGAAAACGCAGAAGAAAAAGTATTTGGGAAAGTAGGTTATGTTAAAAACTTAAAGAAGAAAAACCCAAATCTTATTTTTGGTTTATGCGGTTGTATGGCGCAAGAAGAAGTTGTTATTAAAAGAATATTAGAAAAGCACCCACATATAGATTTAATCTTTGGAACACATAATATTCATCGTTTACCAACTTTATTAAAAGAAGCAATGTTTAGTAAAGAAATGGTTGTAGAAGTATGGTCTAAAGAAGGGGATGTTATTGAAAATACGCCTGTTACACGTGCTAATGGGCATAAAGCATGGGTCAATATTATGTATGGATGTAATAAATTCTGTACGTATTGTATTGTGCCTTATACAAGAGGAAAAGAACGTTCTCGTTTAATGGATGATATTATTGAAGAAGTTAAAGGATTAAAAGCAGATGGGTATCAAGAAATCACTTTACTTGGACAAAATGTCAATAGTTATGGAAAAGATTTAGAAGAAGACTATGATTTTGCGACTCTTTTAGAAGAAGTTGCTAAAACTGGTATTGCGCGTATTCGTTTTACAACAAGTCATCCATGGGATTTTTCTAGAGAAATGATTGAAATCATTAATCAATATGATAACATCATGCCTTATATCCATTTACCAGTACAATCAGGAAATACAGAAATCTTGAAATTAATGGGTAGAAGATATACAAGAGAACAATATTTAGAACTTTTCCACATGATCAAAGAAGTGATGCCAGATTGTTCAATTACAACAGATATTATTGTTGGTTTCCCAAATGAAACAGAAGAACAATTCCAAGATACACTTTCTTTATATGAAGAATGTGAATACGATTTAGCCTATACATTTATCTATTCTCCTCGTGAAGGAACACCTGCGGCTAAAATGCAAGACAATGTGCCATTTGAACAAAAACAAGATCGTTTAGAAAGATTAAATGAAGTTGTTAAAGAAAAAGCTTTAAAACAAAATCAACGTTTCTTAAATCAAGTTGTGGATGTTTTAGTAGATGGTCCATCTAAACGTGATGAAACAATGATGACAGGATATACTGCACATCAAAAATTGATCAACTTCAAAGGACGTAAAGAAGATATTGGTAAAATTGTGCCTGTAAAAGTCACAGAAGTAAAAACTTGGGCTTTAAAAGGTGAACAAGTTGACTAGAATTGAAGAACTTGCTAGAAAATTAAATCAAGAAATTTTAGATTTAGAAGTTGTTCAAGAATATCAAAAGTATGAAAAACTTGTTTTAAATGATGAAAAACTTAAACAATTAGAAAAAGAATTAAAAGCATTACAAAAAAAGATTGTCAATCAAAAAGCTAAACAGGATGATGGTGTTACAAAAACAATTCAAGAATATCAAGAAAAAAAGGCATATTATGAAAATCATCCATTAGTTGTTAATTATTTATATTTACAAAATGAAGTGAATGAAATCTTACAAACAATCAATCAACAAATGAATAATGCTTTAAAGTAGGGAAACCTACTTTTTCTTTTTATTATTGACTTATTTAAATTTGGGGATTATAATTTTTCAAAAATATAGAAAGAATAAGGAGATAAAAAAATGGCATTTTACTTTGAAGAACCATCGCATACTTTTAATGAATATTTATTAGTTCCAGGATACTCATCAGCTGAGTGTCGTGCTGAAAACGTAAGTTTAAAAACACCATTAGTTAAATTTAAAAAAGGTGAAGAACCTGCATTATCATTAAATATTCCATTAGTTTCAGCAATTATGCAAGCTGTATCTGATGACAATATGGCAATTGCCTTAGCTAAAGAAGGTGGAGTTTCATTTATTTATGGATCTCAATCAATCGAAAGCCAAGCAGCTATGGTAAGACGTGTTAAAAATTATAAAGCTGGATTCGTTCCAAGTGATTCAAACTTATCACCTGAATCAACTTTAAAAGATGTTTTAGATTTAAAAGAAAAAACTGGACATTCAACAATGGCAGTTACAGCAGATGGAACTGCTAACGGTAAATTATTAGGAGTTGTTACTGGAAGAGATTATCGTATTTCTCGTTTATCAATGGATACAAAAGTTGAAACTTTTATGACACCATATGATAAACTAATTTGTGCAAATTTAGGAACATCTCTTAAAGAATGTAATGATATGATTTGGGATAACAAATTAAATGCATTACCTGTAGTAGATGCTGAACAAAGATTACATTATTTCGTATTTAGAAAAGACTATGAAAATAGAAAAAATAATCCAAATGAATTATTAGATGAAAATAAACGTTACATTGTTGGTGCTGGAATCAATACACGTGACTATGCTACACGTGTTCCTGCATTAGTAGAAGCTGGTGCTGATGTTTTATGTATCGATTCATCTGAAGGATTCTCAGAATGGCAAAAATTAACAATCGATTGGATTAGAGAAAATTATGGTGATACTGTTAAAGTAGGTGCCGGTAACGTTGTTGATGCAGAAGGATTTAGATTCTTAGCTGAATGTGGTGCTGATTTCGTTAAAATTGGTATCGGTGGAGGATCAATTTGTATCACTCGTGAACAAAAAGGTATTGGTCGTGGACAAGCTACAGCAACAATCGAAGTAGCTAAAGCAAGAGATGAATACTTTAAAGAAACAGGAATTTATGTACCAATTTGTTCAGATGGTGGTATCGTTCATGATTACCATATGACATTAGCCTTAGCGATGGGTTCTGATTTTATTATGCTAGGTAGATATTTCTCAAGATTTGATGAATCTCCTACAAATAAAGTTCAAATTAATGGACAATATATGAAAGAATATTGGGGAGAAGGTTCTGCTCGTGCTCGTAACTGGCAACGTTATGATATGGGTGGAGATGCTAAACTTTCTTTTGAAGAAGGTGTAGATTCTTATGTACCATATGCAGGAAGCTTAAAAGATAACGTTGGATTATCATTATCAAAAATTAAACATACAATGTGTAACTGTGGTGCTTTAACAATCCCTGAATTACAACAAAAAGCTAAAATTACTTTAGTATCAGCTACTTCAATTGTTGAAGGTGGCGCACATGATGTTGTGTTAAAAGACTCTAAAGAACAAAAATAAGACTTCTTAGAAGCAATGTCATTAAGTTAAGGTGGCATTGTACAAAAGACAGTTCTATTTATGTTAAG
>OLOD01000434.1_pt1 | contig 33249 bp, 26 predicted proteins | sample 1671921 | NCBI WGS metagenome assembly OLOD01 (sample SAMEA3136626, study PRJEB25190) | human gut metagenome | biome: human gut; feature: human-associated habitat; material: faeces | place: Austria | collected 2013
TGCGGTAAAGTCCACCGAGATTGGCATGAAGGTTGGAAACAAGGCGAGCATTGTCGGCAGTGATATTTTCTATCTGGGCAAGTGCTGACTTTGAGGTTTACGGATACGATATGACAATGACCGATAGCGTGGCAGCCCGCCTGAAACGTGAACTGCTGAAAGTGAAAGGAGTGACTGAGGTAAATATCAGCCGTAGTGACTATCAGCCTGAATATCAGGTAGACTTCGACCGTGAGAAACTGGCGATGCATGGCTTGAATCTTTCGACTGCCGGTAACTACCTGCGTAATCGTGTCAATGGTGCGGTAGCATCTAAATATCGTGAAGACGGAGATGAATATGATATTAAAGTGCGTTACGCACCCGAATTCCGTACAAGTCTGGAAAGTCTGGAAAATATCCTCATTTATAATGCGCAAGGACAATCCGTTCGTGTGAAAGATGTCGGAAAGGTAGTCGAACGTTTTGCACCTCCTACCATCGAACGTAAAGACCGTGAACGTATCGTGACCGTTTCCGCCGTAATCTCCGGAGCTCCGCTGGGCGACGTGGTGGCTGCCGGAAATAAGGTGATAGATAAAATGGATCTTCCGGGAGAAGTCACTATCCAGATTTCCGGTTCGTACGAAGACCAGCAGGATTCGTTCCGCGATTTGGGAACACTTGCCATCCTGATTGTCATTCTCGTATTTATCGTGATGGCAGCACAGTTCGAGTCACTGACTTATCCGTTCATTATCATGTTCTCACTGCCGTTTGCGTTTAGTGGTGTTTTGATGGCATTGTTCTTTACGAACAGCACATTGAGCGTCATGAGTTTGTTGGGAGGTATCATGTTGATTGGTATTGTGGTGAAGAACGGTATTGTGCTTATCGACTACATCACCCTTTGCCGGGAACGTGGACTTGCAGTGTTGAACTCTGTGGTAACAGCTGGTAAGAGCCGTCTTCGTCCGGTATTAATGACTACTGCCACTACCGTGCTCGGTATGATTCCGATGGCTATCGGTGGCGGTCAGGGTTCTGAAATGTGGAGTCCGATGGCGATTGCCGTCATCGGTGGTCTGACAGTATCTACTGTGTTGACATTGATTTTGATTCCTACTTTATATTGCGTATTTGCAGGAACGGGTATCAAGAACCAGCGTCGCAAACTTCGCCGTAAACGTGATTTGGATGTTTACTTTCAGGAGAATAAAGACAGCATTATTAAGAAATAACAAAAAAAGAAATATGAAATCAGTATTGATAACATTCGACCAGGCTTATTACGAACGAATCATGGCGTTACTCGACCGTTTGGGATGTCGTGGTTTTACCTACCTCGAAAAAGTACAGGGGCGTGGTTCGAAGACAGGTGATCCGCATTTCGGAAGCCATGCCTGGCCAAGTATGTGTTCGGCTATCCTGACGGTAGTAGATGATAGCAAAGTCGATCCGCTGCTGGACACCTTGCATAAGATGGACTTACAGACGGAGCAATTAGGCCTGCGCGCATTTGTGTGGAACATTGAACGGACCATTTAAGAACGATCCGGTAGATAGATAAAAAGGAAAGGGGAATCTAATAAATAATGTAGATTCTCCTTTCTTTTTGTGGCTTTTATCTATCTTTGCGGTCGTTTTGGATTTTAGGAACATGATGGAGATAATAAAGAATTATTTGAAATATTCGTTGTGGTTTGTACTGATTGTATTTGCAGCCTTACTCGGGCTTCATTGGCTTCCGGTATTGACTATTGACGGACACACGATGAGGCGTGTAGACCTTTTGAGCGATCTTCGTTACCCCGAATCGGAGACTGCTGCAGCTGATTCGGACAGCATCCCTTTGCCTCCTGTTGTAAAACCGGCTTTTGTGGATACCTGCCGTGCGGGCATGACTTGCATAGAAGATTACAGTGATTCCACCCTCCGGGGAATGGCTCCTTTCTATGAAGCACTCGACCGTGTCTCTTCCGCTGACTCCGCTGACAAACAGGTACGCATTGCCGTATTCGGAGACTCTTTTATCGAAGCGGATATATTTACGGCCGACTTGCGCGAAATGCTTCAGAAACAATTCGGCGGTTGCGGTGTAGGTTTTGTCACCATCACTTCCATGACCAGCGGTTATCGTCCTACGGTGCGGCATACATTTGGCGGATGGTCCAGCCATGCGGTAACAGACAGCGTGTATTTCGACAAGAAGAAACAAGGAATTTCCGGACACTATTTCGTCCCCCGAAACGGAGCTTATGTAGAACTGCGCCGGACAGAGTTGTCCCGCAAGAATGGGTGGGCGGATGACTGCGGACGGATTTTCCTGTATTACCCTATCTGCGAAGTGGTTGACCTGCTCCACTGTGGGCGGCAGAAAGCGGTGAACACCCTGCGGGAACTGCAATACGCCGGACTGGTGGAGATCCAGAAGCAGGGCTGTGGAAAACCCAACCGCATTTTCCCAAAATCCTATGAAGCGGTTCCAAACACCGACTTCAAGAAATCCCGTTCTGGTACGCCGGAGGACTGAAAACCGTACCCTTGAAGTACGGAAATCAATCTTGAGAAGTACGAAAACCGGACGGTATATAGAAATACAAAGATTAAAATGATTTATTTATATCCATTCCATTCCTATCGTATCAGAGATAATTCCGGCGGGATTTTCCCTGTGGAAAACCCCGGATAGGAAAGGAATGGGGAAAGGAGCAGAATGGCACAACACGCAATTTTGCGGTTTGAGAAGCACAAGGGCAACCCGGCAAGGCCGCTGGAAGCCCATCACGAAAGACAGAAAGAACAATACGCCAGCAACCCCGACATTGACACAAGCCGGAGTAAATACAACTTCCATATCGTCAAGCCGGAGGGACGCTATTACCACTTCATTCAGAGCCGTATCGAGCAGGCCGGATGCCGGACAAGGAAAGACAGCACACGGTTTGTCGATACACTGGTAACTGCCAGCCCGGAGTTTTTCAAGGGGAAATCCCCAAAGGAGATACAGGCGTTTTTCCAGAGGGCGGCGGCTTTCCTCATTGGCCGGGTAGGACGGGAAAATATCGTGTCGGCGGTGGTACACATGGACGAGAAAACGCCCCACCTGCATTTGACCTTTGTTCCGCTGACAAAGGACAACCGCCTGTGTGCAAAGGAGATTATCGGCAACCGGGCAAACCTGACGAAGTGGCAGGACGATTTTCACGCCTATATGGTGGAGAAATATCCTGACTTGGAGCGTGGGGAAAGCGCCAGCAAGACAGGCCGGAAGCATATCCCCACCCGGCTTTTCAAACAGGCGGTTTCCCTCTCCAAACAGGCCAGAGCCATTGAAGCCGCCCTTGACGGCATTAACCCGCTGAACGCCGGAAAGAAAAAAGAGGAAGCCCTCTCCATGCTGAAAAAGTGGTTCCCGCAGATGGAGAACTTCTCCGGGCAGTTGAAAAAGTACAAGGTCACAATCAATGACCTGTTGGCGGAGAATGAGAAGTTGGAAGCAAGGGCAAAGGCCAGCGAAAAAGGAAAGATGAAAGATACGATGGAACGGGCAAAGCTGAAAAGCGAACTGGACAATTTACAGCGGCTGGTTGACCGTATCCCGCCGGATATACTGGCGGAACTGAAACGTCAGCAGCGGCACACGGTAAAGGAAAGGTGATAGATATAAGCAGAAATTTTCGCCGCCTTTGTGCGGCATTGTACCTTGAAAACTGAATATGGAGGACACTGGATGGCAAAAAGCGAAAGCGATATTTTTACACCCCGGACAGGGCAGGTCATACAAGCAGAGAACGGCACGCAGTATTTTGTATGTGGGAACAACCGTATAAAAATCTCCGAACACTTCGCCGCAGGCGGGAAGCCCCTCGGTGATCTGATTGTAGATGTGGTGCGGCATACCGCAGAAAAAGCCGCTTCAACCTGATAGCCCATCATTGATAACACGCCCACGCTTATGATATAATTGCCATAGAGCAAAAGTATTGTAAGCGTGGGTTGTTTCTTTAAGAAGGAGGATTTTTAACGGTGAAACAACCTTACAATACTACGATTTACAACACGGCGCTTTATATGAGATTAAGCCGGGACGATGAAAACTATGGTGACAGCGTAAGCATTGAAACACAGCGGACAATCCTGCAACAGTACGCAAAGGAACAGGGACTTCATGTAGTCGGTGAGTATGTGGACGATGGCTGGTCGGGGACGAACTTTGAACGCCCGGATTTTCAGCGCATGATGGACGATGTGGAAGCCGGAAAAGTAAACTGCATTGTCACGAAAGACCTTTCCCGTTTCGGGCGGGAACATGTGATGATGGACTACTATCTGGAATTTCTGTTCCCGGAAAAACGGGTGCGCTACATCGCCGTTGCGGAGAATGAGGACACAGAGAAAGGGCTTTCCGATTTTGTCCCGTTCAAAAACCTGTTTAATGAATGGTTTGCGAAAGATACGAGCCGCAAGGTAAAGGCCGCTTTCAAAGCGAAGTTTGCCACAGGACAGCGTATCGGTGCCTATGCTCCCATCGGGTACAGGAAACACCCGGAAATCAAAAACAAGCTGATAATCGACGAGGAAACCCGCTGGATAGTGGAGAAGATTTTTGACCTTGCCATTCATGGCAGAGGGGCGGCCAGTATCACAAGAATACTGATTATGGAAAAGGTTCCCACACCGGGATTTATCAATTTCCAGCGTGACGGGACTTTTGCAAACATCTATGCGGGTGCGCCAGAGGAAAAAAGCTACGCATGGACGATAGCCCAGGTCAAGAGCATTATGAAAGACGAAACCTATATCGGCCATACCATCCACTACCGGGAAACAAACATTTCCTTTAAGAACAAGCGGAGGATACGCAAGCCCCAAAGTGAATGGGTGCGGGTAGAGAACACGCAGGAGCCGATTATCAGCGAACAGGTTTTCCGGCAGGTACAGGAGCAGATAGCAAACCGCCGCAGAAAGTGCAAGGATGGTACGACGCAGATTTTTTCCGGATTGGTAAAATGTGCGGATTGCGGCTGGTCGCTGTCCTATGGGGAGAACAGGCAGAACAGCAAGCCTTACGGCCATTATCATTGTAGCAAGTACGGACAGGGCACACGCCAATGCTCCATGCATTATATCCGCTATGATGTGCTTTACGCCTATGTCCTCTCCCGTCTGCAATACTGGTCGAGGCTGGTACAGCATGATGAAGAACGGCTTTTGAAGCGGCTGTTAAATGCCAATGACAAGGGACAGGCCGCCGCAAGAAAGAAGCAAGCCGCAGAGTTGAACAAAGCGGAGAAGCGGAAAGCCGAAGTCGATACCCTGTTTGCCCGGATGTATGAGGACTGGGCGGCGGGGCGTATCACAGAATACAACTTCTCTATGCTGTCCGGGAAGTACCAGAGCGAACAGGCTGAACTGGACACAAAGATTGAACAGCTTCAATCCGCTATCGCCACTGAAAGCCAGAACGCCGCAGACGCAGAAAAATGGATTGCCTTGATGAAAGAGTGCGTCAATCCAACAGAACTGACCGCCGAACTTTTGAATACGCTGATTGAAAAAATCGTTGTCCATGAAGCGGTCAAAGGTGAGGACGGAAGCCGGGAACAGGAGGTAGAAATCTTCTACCGCTTTATCGGCAAAATTGATTAAATGACACCAATATCTTTAACTATGTGATACCGGGATTTCGGTTCCGGATGCGGTGATGCTGGATCGGATGGCGGAGCTGTTTGAGGTGCCGGTGAGTGTGCTGCTGGGCGGCGGGCTGGAAGTAGAGGAGGAGCAGCCTTCGGAACTGAATGAGATTGCACAGCAGCTTGCGGTCTTAAATGATCAGCTGGTGCAGCAGGCAGTGCGGAGACGGAAAGTGATCCGGTATGCGTTTGTTGGTGTGTTTGCGGCGATCTTTGTTCTGATTGGAGCGGCGATCGGACTTCGGGTGTACACGGAATCACAGCTGCGGGATGAAGCGTCGCTTCGCACGGTTCGTTATGAATGCACGCTCGACGGGGAATCATATGTATATGAAGCTTCCTATAACAGTCAGTATCAGATCCTGTACGAGGGCGGCGATGCCTGGATTTCGAACCATGTGCGGCCGGAGCAGTACGAGGATGTGAATGTGCTGTCGGCGCAGATGCAGGATTACTTCGAAGAAAAAGGCGGAACATGCACGATCATTGACGAAAATCCGTAAAAGTTTTGTATTATTGTATTTTTTTATGGTTTTGGGTATTTTATCTGCCCGGTAATTCCTCTCTTCTGATATAATGGTAACAATGCATTATACTTAGAGGGAGGAATTTTTTTATGTCACAGACACAAACCCGGCGGAGTTCTCAGGTCGATCTGCTTCACGGCCCGATCCTGAAATCTCTGCTGCTTTTTGCCCTGCCGATCATGGCGTCCCGCGTGTTTCAGCAGATTTACAACACGATGGATACCCTGATCGTCGGCTATACACTCGGCGACTCATCGATTGCGGCGATGGGTGCCTGCTCATCCATCTATGAGATGATGACCGGATTTACGTTCGGCGTCGGAAACGGTCTTGCGATCGTCACGGCGCGCTGCTTTGGACGGCAGGAGACGGACCGGATGAAAAAATCGGTCGCATCCTGTATCGTCATCGGCGTTGCCGTGACACTGGTAGTTACCATTCTGGCGACGATCTTCATGCATCCGCTGCTGCGCCTGCTGAAAACACCGGCGGAGATTCTTGAGGAATCCTACAGCTATATTTCGATTCTCTCGATTTTCCTGTTCGTCATGTTCGCCTACAACCTGTGCTCCGGCCTGCTGCGGGCGATCGGCAACAGCTTCATGCCGCTTGTGTTCCTGATCTTTTCATCGCTGGTGAACATCGTGCTCGATCTGCTGTTTATCCGCACCTTCGGCATGGGTGTCCGGGGTGCCGCGATTGCAACCGTCATTGCACAGGGCATTTCCGTTGTGCTCTGCCTGATTTATATTGTTACGAAAGCGAAAATCCTGCTTCCGGAAAAACGCCACTTCGCGCTGGACCGCGGACTGTACGCAGATCTGCTGGCGCAGGGATTTTCAATGGGATTCATGAGCAGTATCATTTATGTCGGTTCGATCGTTCTGCAGCCGGGCATCAACAGCCTCGGATATGAAACTATCGCCGGACATACCGCTGCGAGAAAGCTGTTTTCGTTCTCCATGATGCCGCTTTCCTCCATGGCGCAGGCCGTCAACACTTACGTTGCACAGAACCGCGGCGCAGACAACTGGGAGCGCGTGCGGAAAGGCATCCGTTACGCTTACATTTTCTGCTTCAGCGTAACCGCGTGCCTGATTGTAATCGTCACCCCGCTTGCACCAACCATGGTACACCTGATCTCTGGTTCATCCGACCCGACCGTCCTCGGAAACGGAGCCCGCTACCTCCGCGTAGCCATCCCGTTTTTCTTCGCCCTTGGTCTTGTCAACTGCAGCCGTCTGGCACTGCAGGCACTCGGAGAGAAAATTCTGCCGTTGCTGTCGAGCTTTATTGAGCTGTTTGGAAAGATTATCTTTGCCATGGTATTCATTCCACGCTACCACTACAGCGCCGTAATCTGGTGCGAACCGATCATCTGGTGCTTCATGGCTGCGGAGCTTGTGATTTCACTGTATCGAAATCCTTATATGAGAAAAGGGAAGACAGGAAACTGATTTTTAAATGAAAAAATTACCGGCCAATGCACGGAAAAATCTGTGTGTTGACCGGTAATTATATATCACATTATATTATTCATAGCAGGCACTGAATGCAGGTCTCATTTCTTCATTTTAAAACACCACCCTTATAATGTTTATTATTATATACGTATAAAACTAAAATATCAATTTTAGAAAGCATTATAAAACGACGGCATAATAAAAATTTGTGGGATTATGGTGTATACTTGAGTTTCGAATCATGGAAAATATAAAGTCAGCATATTTTTATAAAGATCTTTTTAGTCAGGTGATGCAATGAACATTCTATGGAGTTCCATGCTGCTTCTCGGAATCGCATATGGCGCGCTGCAGGGACGGATGCCGGAGGTGACGGATGGGGTGATTCAGGCTTCGAGGGAGGCGGTGGTGCTGGCGGTTTCGCTGGTTGGGGTGACGGGGTTCTGGGCAGGGCTGATGGAGATTGCGAAGAAGGCGGGAGTGATTGACGGGCTGGTGAAACGAATGGGGCCGGTGATGCGGTTTCTGTTTCCGGAAGTGCCGGAAGACCATCCTGCGATGCGGGCGGCGGGGATGAATATGATCTGTAATGTGTTTGGACTCGGCGCGGCTGCGACGCCGCCGGGGCTTGCGGCGATGGAGCGGTTTGAGGAGCTGGAGGAAGAGCGGCGGAAAATGAGAAACCCGGCCGCAGTTCCAGAAGGAACCGCAAACCGGGAAATGTGTACGTTTTTGATTTTAAATATTTCTTCTCTGCAGCTCATCCCCGTCAACATCATTGCGTACCGCAGTCAGTACGGCAGCGTCCACTCAACAGCAATTGTCGGACCGGCGCTTGCTGCGACGGCTGCGAGTACGATTGCGGCGGTGGTGTTTTGCAAAGTGATGGAAAGAATGGGGCGATGATTATTCAGATTACTCAGCCCAGGTGCCGTTTACAAAGACATCGGTCTCGCTTCCGTCTTCGTGAATACCCACGATATGCAGGTCATCCGATCCAACCATAAAGTCAACGTGGATCAGGGAATCGTTGATACCTTTTGCGAGGATTTCTTCATCACTCATATCCATAAATCCGTCCAGCACCTCGGAAAAGCCGGCGCCGGCGGCAACGTGGCAGCATGCGTTCTCGTCGAACAGAGTGTTAAAGAACATCAGACCGGACTGGTTGATCGGGGACTCCTTCGGAACGAGTGCAACCTCGCCGAGCATCGCGGCGCCCTCATCCATCGCGAACATTTTCTTCAGAACCTCTTCGCCCTGTTCTGCGTGGCAGTCGACAACCTTTCCGTCCTTAAAATCAACGGTAAAGTTGTTGATAACCTGGCCGGACCAGCTTAACGGTTTGGTGGAAACGAGGCGGCCTTCACATTTGCCGCGCATCGGGCTGGTGAAAACTTCTTCGGTCGGCATATTCGGGACATAGAAGGTATTGTTCATATGGTTGATATCACCAGCGCCGCTCCACTTTGCGTCCGGAATCAGTTCAACTGTGAAATCGGTGCCGTTTTTGCTGGTATAATGCAGTTTGCGGAACGCCTGTTCATTCAGCCAGTTGGCTTTTTGGGTCATGCGGTCACAGTGTGCCTGCCAGATTTTTTCAACATCTTCGCCTTCTTTTAAATACAGGCAATCAAAAATAGCATTCCACAGCTTCTCAACCGCAATATCCTCCGGCTCGCCCGGGAATACTTTTCTGGCCCATGCCGGTGACGGAGCGGCAACGATCAGCCACTGATGTTTTCCGTCGAGCTGATCGCGGTATTTTTTCGTTACTTTCCCGCGCATCTGACGGACGGTAGAGAGCAGATCGGCAGAGATGCCGGCAAGCTCATCCGGATCGGAGGAGTCAATGAAAATGCGGACCGGAAGATCTACGGTCATCTGTTTGAGGCGCTCCTCCTCCCAATTCTGAACCGTACCGAGTGTTTCGGCTGTGGCGTACTGATAACTCAGCTTGTTAATCGGACCACACTCCCAGATCAGCTCAACATAGCTTGCACCGGCTTTGTAACACTCTTCCGTGACCATGGTAGCAAGCAGAACCTGATCCACACCGGCCTGCAGACGGACACGCTGTCCTTTCTGTACATTTGCGCCGATTTTTACGATCAGCTTTGCGTATTCTCTTAATTTTGCTTCATTCATGATAAAAAACTCCCTTTTTGTAAAGTTTAAAACTGGAATGGATCGTTAAACGATCCATAGTACGAAACCGGCTCGCCTGCAGTCAGCAGATGGTGTACGTCGCCAACAGTCTGGCAGCGGAAGTACACTTCGCCCGGTTTGCGTTCCTCACTTCCGACGATTGTGACAGAAGTCGGCGCCAGAAACATACCCTGCCAGAGCTGGGTTGGTGTCATATTCAGCAAGTGGGACAGTGCCACGCAGGTAACGCCGAGATGACAGAAGCAGACGATGACAGCCTCGCGGTTCGTCTCATCAGAGGCATGATAGCGATAGCCGTCCCGTACATAGCCGTAGTGTGCAAGCAGCGTATCGAGTCCGTCGGTCACAAAACGGTAATTTTCGTCCATATTTCCGGTTTGCATGATCGGATTTTTCGTCCAGAGATGATTGTCATAGAGATCCCGGTTTGCGTCGAGTACATCCGGCAGAAAATCCCACGGAATCCGGCGCTTCCCGGTTTCCGGGTCAATGACAGGCGCATCAAATTCGCGCAGCCATGGAAGAATTTTGGCTTCGCGATCCGCGTTTTTCAGTGTGAAAGAAGCCGTATCCTTCGCACGTCCGAGCGGCGAGCAGTAAAAATCGGTGACGTTCCATTTCGCCGTTCGCTTCGAAAGCAGCTCAGCCTCACGCCAGCCCTTTTCAGTCAGCGAATCAATCTCATAATTCGGTTCGCCGTGGCGGATAAAGATAATTTTCATAAGAATTCCTTTCTTCGTATGCCACAAATCGTTTGGTTTATGCATCGAAAAGTCAATTTCAGTTCCGAAAAATCTGCGGCAGAGCACAGAACATTCAGAATTGATGTCACTTAGCTTAGTGTATCATAAATTGTCAAACTTGTGTGAGTTTCTGTGGAAAAAGATGCGGCAAATTGGAAGAGGCGTTCGCACGTCTGGTAGGCGGCCTGGGAGGAGTGGTTAAGATTTGAGAGGAGAGTGACAGAGGATGATGCGTTCTGGAAATATTTTTGAACGGGAAGGCAGCAGAGGGCATGGCTGCGATGGAGATGGCACAGAGATTACAGGAGGTGGTGATTATTCTGGTTGGGATAAGATGTATGATCAGGGCAGTATTGAAATAAAGGGGAGATGCCATTTATAAAAAAACAGTAAATTCGTCCACTTAGGACTAGCCGCCGCGGCTGTAGATTGATACAATAAAAGAAATAGGAAATATCGATTTTTTGCATAGGAGGAACACGGCGGCATGGCGGGATATGTGAGTCTTCAGGATGTAACAAAGACCTATCAAATGGGTGAGATTACCATCAAGGCTGCGGATGGGATCAGCTTTGATGTGGAAAAGGGTGAGTTTGTGATTGTTGTTGGACCGAGCGGTGCGGGTAAGACGACGGTGCTGAATATTTTAGGCGGAATGGACACAGCGACTTCAGGAAAGGTGTTGGTGGACGGGGCGGAGATCAGTAAGTACCGCGGCAAGAAGCTGATCCAGTACCGGCGGGAGGATATTGGATTTGTTTTTCAGTTTTATAATCTGATGCAGAACCTGACGGCGCTCGAGAATGTGGAGCTGGCGATGCAGATTTGTAAGCATCCGCTGGATGCGTCGGAGGTGCTTGCGGAGGTTGGGCTGGAAGAGAGAATGAATAACTTCCCGGCGCAGCTTTCGGGCGGAGAGCAGCAGCGTGTGGCGATTGCGCGTGCGCTGGCGAAGAATCCGAAACTGCTGCTCTGCGATGAGCCGACCGGCGCGCTCGATTATGTGACGGGAAAAGCGATCTTAAAGCTGCTGCAGGATACCTGCCGGGAGAAGGGGATGACGGTCATTGTCATCACTCACAACTCGGCGCTGACACCGATGGCGGACCGCGTGATTAAAATCCGAAACGGAAAAGTGGCGGGCATGAAAACAAATGAGAACCCGATGCCGGTGGAAGAGATAGAATGGTAGGTGGACGATGAGAGCATTTCGAAAAGACTTTATCCGGGAAATCACAAAGAACAAGGGGCGGTTTCTGTCAGTCTTTTTCATCGTGCTTCTTGGCGCGGCGTTTTTCTCGGGCATCCGGTCGGCGGAAGGAGATATGAAGGTTTCGGCGGACCGGTATTATGATGAAGTAAATTATATGGATTTGAAAGTCCTTGGAACGCTGGGGCTGACAGACGATGATCTGGCGGATATCGCGAAGACGGACGGTGTGAAAGCGGTTTACGGCGGAAAGACGGTGGAAGTGCTGCATGACATCGGCGAGAGCGAGCAGGTTGTGAAACTGATTGCGCTGACGGACGGTGTGAATGAGCCGCGCGTGGTCGAGGGACGGATGCCGGAGAAAGAGGATGAAATTCTTGTTGATACGCAGTTTCTGAAAAGTTCCGGCTGTGAGATCGGGGATCAGGTAACGTTCACTTCCGGAACGGAGGATCCGCTCTCAGATTCGCTGACCGGGGATACGTTTACGATTGTTGGTTCGGCGACGCTCCCTTATTATATGGATCTGAACCGCGGAACGGGCTCGATTGGAAATGGAAGCATCAACAGTTTTGCACTGCTGCTTCCGGAGACATTTACCTCGGATCTCTATACAGAGATTTACGTCCAGGCGGACGGCGCACAGGAAGAGGCGAGCTACAGCGATGCATATGATGAGACGGTGAAGGCTGTACAGACGAAGATTGAAGCGCTCGAGGATGCGGCGTGCGACCGGCGGTATACGGCAGTCAAAACCGAAGGACAGGAAAAGATTGATGATGCAAAACAGCAGGTCGCTGATGCAGAGCAGAAATTAGCGGACGCAAAAACAGAGCTGGATGACGGTGCACAGCAGCTTGCCGACGCGAAAGTGACGATTGCGGACAAAGAGCAGGAACTTCTCGACGGCGAACAGACGTTAAAGGACAAAGAACAGGAGCTTCTTGACGGAAAGCAGACGATTGCTGAGAAAGAACAGGAACTCCTTGACGGAAAACAGACCATTGCAGACAAAGAGCAGGAACTTCTCAGTGCGAAAGCAACCATCGCCGACAAAGAGCAGGAACTGGCATCCGGCAAGGCAACGCTGAAAGATAAAGAGGCGGAACTTGCGAGCGGAAAAGCGACGCTGGAAGCAAAGGCGGCAGAGCTGGAAAGCGGAAAAGCGGAGCTGAATCAGAAAGCCGATGAACTTGCAAGTGGAAAAACCACACTTGAGGCAAAAGCGAAAGAACTTTCCGACGGAAAAGCACAGCTTGCAGAGAAAGAAACAGAACTGGCATCCGGCAAAAAAGAGTTAGAGGAAAAAATGACGCAGCTTTCGGCGGCAAAAACCGAACTGACTCGGAAGCAGACGGAGCTGAATACTGCAAAAGAGCAGCTTTCCGAAAAAGAAACGGAATTGAATATTGCAAAGGAGCAGCTTTCCGCTGCACGCGAGGAACTGGACAACAAGAAAGCAGAAACCGCTGCAGGACGCACACAGTATGAAGCGCAGAAGGCAGCGTATGAAGAACAGAAGAGTCAGTATGAGACAGCCAAGGATCAGTTAGCCCAGATTTCCAGGCAGCTTCCGATGGTGGAGGCTGCGCAGACAGAAGTGACTGGTCAGATCGAGGTGATTGAGGCTCAGCTTGACGGACTGACAGAGGAAGATGAAGCATATGTATCCCTGTTGGAACAGAAAACTGCGCTGGAAGCAAAGCAGACAGAGTTAGCACAGCAGCTTTTCACGATGCAGGAGCAGAAAACATTTCTGGAACAAAACATCGCAGCGTTTGAAGCAGCAAGCGCTGATGCGGAAGCCCGGCTTGCGGCTGCAGAAGCTCAGATTACCGACGCAGAAAGTCAGCTTGCCGCTGCAGATGCACAATTAACAGAAAAAGAGCAGGAATGCGCCGCAGGCGAGGCACAGATTGCTTCTGCAAAAGAAGAACTGGAAAGCGGCGAAGCTCAGATTACAGAGGCTCTTGCCCAGCTTCAGGATGGAGAAGCACAGGCAGAAGCTTATCAGAAACAGATTGAGAATGGCGAAGCCCAGCTTGCCTCTGCCAAAGCAGCGATTGCCGACGGAGAAGCTCAGATTGAGACGAACCGCAGTAAATTAAAAGACGGAGAAACTCAGCTTGCGGCTGCCAGAGCCCAGCTTGCTGATGGGGAACAGCAGATTGCATCGTACCGACAGACGATTCAGTCGGGTGAGGCCCAGCTTGCGGCTGCAAAGCAGACAATTTCCAGTGGAGAAAGTCAGCTCGCCGACGCGAAACAGACGATCGCCGACGGCGAAACCCAGTTAGCAGAAGCAAAGCAGACGATCGCCGATGGAGAAAGTCAGCTCGCCGAAGCAAAGCAGACGATTGCCGACGGTGAAACCCAGCTTGCCGACGCGAAACAGGAAATCGCCGACGGAAAAATCTCCCTTGCGGATGCGAAACAGGAAATTGCCGATAAAGAAAAAGAACTTGAGGACGGCAAAGCCGAATACGAAAAAGCAAAAGCCGACGCCGAACCAGAAATCGCAGATGCGAAGCAGGAAATTGCGGACGGTGAGAAAACACTCGCAGACCTGAAAAAACCAACGTGGTACGTCTGGGGACGGGATAAGGTAACGTCAACTGAGAGCTTCGGTCAGGATGCCGGCCGTATCTCGAATATCGGAAAATTCTTCCCGGTTATCTTCTTCCTCGTGGCTGCTCTCGTCAGCCTGACGACGATGACACGAATGATCGAGGAACAGCGTCAGCAGATCGGAACGTTAAAAGCCCTCGGCTATTCCGACGGCGTGATCGCCTTTAAATATTTCGCATACGCGATGCTCTCCACCGTATCCGGCGCTCTCGCGGGCGTGGTGGTTGGAGAAAAAATCCTGCCCTGGGTTATTATGAATGCCTACGGCATGCTGTATACCGGACTCCCGTATTACATGACCCCGCTGAATTGGGAGCAGGGAGGCCTTGCGATTCTGGCGAGTGCAGCCTGCACCGGCGTGGCGACGATCGCGGCATGCTACAAAGAACTCGCCGCAGGTCCGGCAGAGCTGATGCGGCCGGAAGCACCGAAAAACGGCAAACGGATTTTCCTGGAACGCATCGGCGTACTCTGGAAACATCTGAACTTTACGCAGAAATCAACCGTGCGGAATCTGGTGCGGTATAAAAAACGATTCTTCATGACCGTTATCGGAATCGGCGGATGCATGGGTCTGATCCTCGTCGGTTTCGGCCTTCAGGATTCCATCACCGCGATTGCGAAAAACCAGTTCGTCAGCCTCTTTACCTATCAGGCGAATGCTGTGCTGAATTCAGACGTGGATGAATCCGAAAAAGAAGCATTGCAGACCGATCTGGAAAACTACAGCGGCATCGATGAGCTGCTGGAAATGTACTGCCAGAACATCGAACTGCAGACCGACAAAAAGACCGTGGATGCAGTGCTTGAAGTGCCGAAAGAACTGACGAATTTCAATGACTTCTATGCCTTCCGAGACCGGAAAAGCGGAGAAGTTTACGAATTCCCGACCGACGGCGGCGCAGCCATCAGCGAAAAGACAGCAACGATGCTCGGCGTAAAAGCAGGCGACACGGTTCAGCTGAAAAAAGGCGACGATATTGTGGACGTAAAGATTTCGATCATCGTCGAAAACTACGTGCGCCATTACCTGTATCTGGCCCCGGATCTCTACGAGGAGCTGTTCGGCGGAGCGCCGGATTACAACCAGCTTCTGATGAAATATCAGGACACGTCGGGCAATTATGAGACAGCACTCGGAGAAAAAATCATGACGTACGACGGTGTAGCGGCAATCTCGTTCACATCCGACCTGATTGATCAGATTGACAACATGCTTCGTTCCCTCGACATCGTCATCGTGGTGCTGATCGTATCGGCGGGCCTGCTGGCGTTTGTGGTGCTGTACAACCTGAACAACATTAACATCACCGAACGACAGAGAGAGCTGGCAACGCTGAAAGTGCTCGGCTTCTTCGACGGCGAGGTGGCATCGTACGTGTACCGGGAAAACATGGTGCTGACACTGTTCGGCGTTATCGCGGGCATGGGAATTGGAACGTTTTTACATCATTGCGTAATTCAGACCGTCGAGGTCGATATGATGATGTTCGGACGAAACGTGTTCCCGCGGAGCTACGGCTGGAGCGCCCTGATTACCCTGGCGTTTGCTCTGTTCGTCAACTTTATGATGTTCTACCGGTTAAGAAAAATTGATATGATTGAATCACTGAAAAGCGTGGAGTAAACAACAGAAAAAGGCCGTCCGCGGTGATGCAGAGAATCTGCAGAAACCGTGGGCGGTTTTTTCATTTTGAAAGTGAAATATGAGCCGGAATGCTTGTTTTTTCAGACATTTCGTTGTATAAAAAAGATAAGGGTTTTTATCAGAACAGAATCAAAAAACAAAGAGTAAAGGGGATTTTTACAAATGGGAACAACAGAAACGAAAAAAATGAGAGTCGGCGTTGTCGGCTGCGGAGCGATCAGTGATATTTATCTGACGAACATGATTCATAACTTTGAGAATCTTGAGGTAGCAGCATGCTGCGCAGGCCATCTTGAACATGCGAAAAAGAAAGCAGAGCAGTATGGCATCAAGGGCTGTACCTACGAGGAAATTCTGGCAGACCCGTCGATTGAAATGGTAGTCATTCTGACACCGGCACCGACCCACGAGGGGCTGATCCGTCAGGCACTGGAAGCCGGAAAACACGTTTACACTGAAAAAACAATGACCCTCGCACCGGAAACGGCAGCGAAACTGATCGAGCTGGCAGAGGAGAAACATCTCTATCTCGGTTCCGCACCGGACACCTTCCTTGGATCGGCACTGCAGACCGCAAGAAAAGCGATCGACGACGGGCTGATCGGCGAGGTGACATCTTTCGAAGCATGCGCAAACCGCGATCTTGATTTGCTGGCGAGCATCTTCCGTTTTCTGCGGATGCCGGGAGGCGGTATCTGCTACGATTTCGGTGTTTATTATCTGACCGCCATCGTCAGCCTTTTCGGCCCGGTGGACCGTGTCGTTTCCTCCGTGCGCAACCTTGCGCCGAAGCGCGTCAATGTCGTCCCGGACAGCCCGGAATACGGCCAGGAATTTGACTACAGCAACGAGAGCCAGGCTTTCACGATTCTGGAAATGAAAAACGGCGTGACCGGCACATTCTGTGTCAATGGCGACAGCACCATCAACGATCAGGCGGTATTCACAATTTACGGCAAAAAAGGTATTTTAAAGCTGGTGGACCCGAACAATTTCGGCGGCGATATCGTCTACATTCCGGGCGTGAAGGACTGGACACAGCAGGCAGTTCCGGAAGTGCTGGATTATGGCTTTGCCTACAGCGAAAACAGCCGCGGCCTCGGTCCGTCCGAGATGGCAGAAGCAATTGCAGAGGGCAGACTAAACCGTGCGAATGCCAAAATGGCATATCACGTACTCGATACGATCGATCAGATTATGAAGAGTGCGGAAACGGGTGCCTTTGAGAAGGTTCCATCCACCTGCGAAAGACCGGAGGCCATGCCGAATTCATAGTCTATTTCTGATAGGATTGCAGGTACATCTGACGGAAGTCGGTAGGGCTTACATTTTTTGATTTCAAAAAGACTCTGTTAAACGTAGAAATACTGTTAAAACCGGATTCGAGCGACACTTCGGTGATCGTGAGATCCGGTTTTTTTAACAGGTTTTCGGCGATATGGAGCCGTTCCCTGGTGACGAAATCCGTGAAGGAGAGGCCGGTGTATGCGCGGAACAGCTTGGAAAAATGACAGCGGGAGAATCCGGCGACCTTTGATGCTTCTTCCAGGGAAACCGGTTCGGTGCAGTGACTCGAGATCCAGGTACATGCAGCAATCATCTGGCGGTGTACCTGTGCGGAATGGCCTGTTTTTTGCGGTGCGGCAGTTTCGGTCGGCACGGAGAGATTTTCGCCGAGCAGAATAAAAAACTGATACAGCAGAACGCATCCGCGCAACTCGGAAAAACTGATACCGGAGAGGGATAGCCTGCGCAGCTCTGTCAGAAATCCGCGGAGTTTTTCGATTTCCGGGAAGTTGTTCTGATTCAGAAGACGGATCTGATAAAAAAGATAAGCAACAGACTGGAAATCCACGCGTTTTTCCAGAAAATCTGCATCGAGCTGAAGCATGATCAGGCGATGTTCTTTGTTGGTTGTGGAAACAGCGTGCAGCTCGCCGGGCCAGATAAAAAGAAGATCACCGGGCTTTAGCGGAAAGGTTTCTCCATTTACTTCATAGATAATGCCGTTATCCTGTGCAAGCACAATTTCGATATAGTGATGCCAGTGCAGACCGAAATAGGCGGGGACATGCGAAATAGAGATATCGTAAACATAGCTGTTAGCAAAATGATTGTTTTCGAAAAAAGAAGTCGAATCGTTTTTCATGGCAAAAGAATCCTCCGTATCTGATAAACGGTATTATACAACAGAAGAGAGAAAAAATATAGAAAAAATCGAAACATCTGGGCAATGATCGGCAATATATAAGTAGTGTTTTACGAGGATCTGTATTATGGTTAAGATATGAAAATTGTGAAGAACGGCAGAAATCGGAAAAAGAGTAATGTGATTTTGGCGAAAATTCACAATAAAAGTTTATGAAAAGTGAAGAAGTGAGAGGTAAGCGAAAAATGCAGATTTATGTAGATGGAAATGCTGTACGAAGCGGAAATGGGCAGAAGGAATATCCATTTCAGACGATTTCCGAGGCGGCAAAAATTGCAAGGCCCGGCGACGAGGTGCTTGTAGCGTCTGGCGTATATCGGGAATATGTAGATCCGGCGAATGCGGGATGTGAGGATGCAAGAATTGTGTACCGTTCTGTGGAACCGGGAAAAGCTGTGATTACCGGTGCGGAAATTGTGGATAACTGGGAGCATTTGGAAGGTGATGTGTGGACAGCGCGCGTTTCGAACGGATTGTTTGGGGATTACAATCCATATACGACACTGGTCAGCGGTGACTGGTTTATCGCATCCTACACGGCACACACCGGAGAAGTGTATCTGAATGGAAAATCCATGTATGAGGTGACGAGCCTGGACAAGGTGAAAAAGCCGGAGATCTATAAAAAATCCTGGGATCAGGCATTCACGGCTTACACCTGGTATGTGGAGCAGGACGAAGAAAAAAATGAGACCGTTTTCTATGTGAATTTTCAGGGAAAAAATCCGAACGAAGAAACCGTAGAAATCAATGTACGTGAGAATTGCTTTTATCCATCGAAGGAGGGCATTGGTTATATCACGCTGTCCGGCTTTGTTGTAAAACAGGCGGCAACCCAGTGGGCTCCGCCGACGGCATATCAGGAAGGAATGGTCGGCCCGCACTGGTCAAAGGGATGGATCATCGAGGATTGTGAGATTTCAGATTCGAAGTGCTCGGGCATTTCCCTTGGAAAATACAGACAGCCGAACAATGACAATAAATGGCTCAAATGGAAGTTCAAAGATGGCACACAGACGGAGCGTGACTGTATCTGTCAGGCGCAGCGGGAGGGATGGACAAAGGAAAACATCGGAAGCCACATCATCCGCCGGTGCAACATCCACGACTGTGGACAGACGGGTATTGTAGGCCATTTAGGCGGTGTGTTCTCGATTATTGAGGATAACCACATTCACCATATCAATAATAAACAGAACCTTGCGGGTGCGGAGATCGGCGGCATCAAGATGCATGCGGCGATCGATGTGATCATTCGAAGAAACCATTTCCATCACTGTACGAGAGGCCTCTGGCTCGACTGGCAGGCACAGGGCACACGTGTTACGCAGAACCTGTTCCATGACAATACGCTGCCGAACGAGGAAAATGCAAATCCGGAGGGGATGGACGGCATCGGCGAGGATATCTTTATTGAAATTTCCCACGGACCGACACTGGTGGACAATAACGTACTGCTTTCGGACCGCGCGATGAAGCTGGCAACACAGGGTGTTGCGGTAGTACATAACCTGATCGCGGGATCGTTTACTGCTGTCGGCCGCGGTGTCAACAATGGCTCCGAAAAGCTGCCGTCGCCGCGCTACACACCGTACCATGTGCCGCATCGCACGGAGATCAACGGATTTATGACGGTTCTTCACGGTGACTGCCGGTTCTACAATAATATCTTCATCCAGAAGCCGGTTCGTGCGGGAATGGAAGAAATCCGTAAACTGACTGGGGATAATGAATGGGATGACGGAAATCTGACAGCAGGAACCGTGCCGTACAGCGGATATCCGACGCTGGAGGAGTACGTGGCAAGATTTGAGGGCTACTGCGGAATGGGTTCCGGAAAGTCACCGGATCTGTATTACGAGAAGCTGCCGGTATGGCTTGGCGGCAACGTTTACTTCAATGGGGCGAAGCCGGCAGAGCAGGAACAGGACGCTGTAGTGGATACCGAGCATGAAATCACCATCGGTGTAAAAGAAGAGAACGGAAAATGGAAACTGGAGACCAATGTTTACGATTATCTGCCGCAGAATGCCTGTGCAGTGATCTCAACGGAGACGCTTGGCATGGCATTTGAGCCGGAACAGAAATATGAGAATCCGGATGGAACGCCGATCGTGTTCCGATATGACTACTTCGGAAACCGTCAGGGCATTCATCCGCTGCCGGGCCCGTTTGCATCAAAAGAGGCTGCGGAAGAAGCATTATCGTAAAGAAATTCTATAGACCCGCAAAAAAATAGCGTAAAAAATTCAGCGCCGCAGAGAGTGAATGATTGCGTCACAGCCTTTTTTGCAGTGTTTTCGGGTTTTACTATAACAAAAAGGAGTATAGAGAAATGATTTACTATGTCAATAATTCCGCTCCGAAGAATGGAAACGGAACAAAAGAGATGCCGTTCAAGTTCATCAACGATGCGGCAAAAATTGCAAAGGCAGGAGATGAAGTTCTGGTTGCACCTGGTATTTACCATGAATATGTTGATCCGGTCAACGGAGGAACCGAGGATGCAAGAATCGTCTATAAGAGTGAGAAGCCGCTCGGCGCAAAGATCACCGGTGCGGAAACGATGAATGACTGGGAGCATTACAAAGATAATGTGTGGGTATGCCGTGTAGACAACGGAGTGTTTGGCAATTATAACCCATACACGACAATGGTCGGCGGTGACTGGTATTTTGCACCGGTGGTACGCCATACCGGCGCGGTTTATCTGAATGACCGCCAGTTATACGAGGCAGAGACGCTCGAGGAGTGTATCAAGGGCGAGGTTTATGCGCCGTCCTGGGAGCCGGAGTGGTCGGTTTACAAATGGTATACCGAGCAGGACAAAGAGAAAAATCAGACGGTCATCTACGCAAACTTCCAGGGTAAAAACCCGACGGAGGAAAAAGTAGAAATCAACGTGCGCCGGAACTGCTTTATGCCGTCGAAAACAGGCGTAAATTACATTACGTTCAGTGGATTTGATGTCAGCAAGGCAGCAACGACATGGGCGCCGCCGGCTGCTTATCAGGACGGTATGATCGGTCCGCACTGGTCGAAGGGATGGATTATTGAGGACTGTGAGGTCAGCAACAGCAAGTGCTGCGGTATTTCGCTCGGAAAATATTACGATCCGGAGAACGACCATTACTTTACCAGAAAACACGTAAAAAGCCCGACCCAGATGGAGCGTGATGCTGTGTGCCGCGGCCAGTATCACGGCTGGACGAAGGAGAACATCGGAAGCCATATCATCCGCCGCTGCCACATCCATCACTGTGAGCAGACCGGTATTGTCGGACGGATGGGCGGTGTGTTCAGTATCATTGAGGACAACCACATTCACAACATCAACAATATGCAGCAGCTTGGCGGAGCCGAGATTTCCGGTATCAAGATGCATGCAGCGATCGATGTTGTGATGAGAAGAAATCACATTCATCATTGTACGATGGGCATCTGGTGCGACTGGGAGGCACAGGGAACACGCCTGACCCAGAACCTGCTGCACGACAACTGCCCGCCGGAGGGAACACCAAAGGCAGAGGGCGCAATGATGAGTCAGGATATTTTCATCGAGGTTGGCCATGGTCCGACACTGATCGATAACAACATTATGCTCTCACCGGTCAGCGTTCGTATGGCGACCGATGGTATTGCCTGCGTACACAATCTGATGCTTGGCTCATTAACTGCAGTTGGCGGCGGAACAGGAGACCGTTACACGCCGTATCACATCCGTCACCGTACCGAGGTTGCCGGATTCATGACATTCCTGCATGGCGATGACCGGTTCTACAACAACATCTTTATCCAGAATTACCCGGTTGAGGAAACAGAAACGGTTGAGGACATGGGCTTCAAGATGGAGGATAACCAGGAGGTCGGAACGCATGTGTTCGACGAGTATCCGACCTATGACGAGTGGATCAGCCACTTTGAGCTGGATAAACCGGCCGACATGAGCAAGCTGGAGCCGTATCACAATAAATGTCATCTGCCGGTTTGGGTAAACGGAAACGCTTACTTTAACGGAGCAAAGGCGTGTGTGAATGAAAAAGAGAATCTTATGGATAACGAGAACCAGGTTAAGGTGGAACTTGTGGAAAAAGACGGCCACTATTCCATCAAGACGAACGTGTATGAGTTCCTGAAGGATTTCCGGACGGGAATTATCAACAGTGATATTTTAGGATACGCCTTCGAGCCGGAGCAGAGATTCGAAGATCCGGACGGAAGCACGATTATCTTCGATCAGGACTATCTTGGCGAGCACCGCGGCGTGGCAGCAATGCCGGGACCGTTTGCGGATGGAGCTGAGGCAGAGAAGATTCTGTGGTAGAAAAAATCAGAACTTACCGGTTGATATGAAAAAAACAGGGCGCTGTGCAGGAAATGGCACAGCGCCCTGTTTTGGTAAAAGGAAAGTCAGGATGCCTTTGCAGAATCTTTTGCCGTCGGCATTTTCTCGTATAAGATTTTCAGCATAATCGGTGTTGCAATACTCGAGAAGAGAATCAGCAGAATCACGGCACTGAAGAAATCGCCGGATAAAAAGCCTGCATTCAGACCCTTTTGCGCAACGATCAGACAGACTTCACCGCGGGTCATCATACCGACACCGATTTTCAGGCTGTCGCCCCAGGTAAAGCCGCATCCCTTTGACATCAGGCCACAGCCGATAATTTTCGCGGCAAGGCCGACGATGACGAAACAGATGGCAAAGAGTACGAATTTCTCGTTCATGCCGCTGAGCGTTGTTTTGAGTCCGATACTTGCAAAGAAAATCGGTCCGAAAATCATATAGGAGCTGATATCCATTTTTTCTTCGATGTAATCGGAAGAATCGAGGGAACACAGGATAACGCCCGCAACGTATGCACCGGTAATATCGGCGATGCCGAAATATTTTTCGGAAATGTAGGACAGTCCGAAGCAGAGCGCAAGACCCAGAATCGGGAGACGGCGGGTGTGCGGAAATACGGAGTTCATGCGGTTGAACAGCTTAAAGCAGAGAAAACCGAGCACAATCGCAAGGGCAAAAAACAGAATGGTGGAGGCTGCTACTTTCAGCGGATTGGATGTCGGATCTTTAAAACCGATGACAACAGTCAGCACAATGATACCAATGACATCGTCGATGATGGCCGCATTTAAGATGGTTGTTCCAACCTCTGTTTTCAGCTTGCCGAGTTCTTTCAAGGCCTGTACGGTGATGCTGACCGATGTTGCAGTCAGAATAACACCGATAAAAACAGCGTGGTAAAATTCTTCCGTTCCGACAGCAGAGAAGCCATAAAAGCTCATGTATAAGATGGCTCCAAGAACGAGAGGAACAAAAACACCGGCACAGGCGATCAGCAGGGATTTCACTCCGGTGCGGAGCAGATCCTTCAGGCTGGTGCCAAGACCTGCGGAGAACATCAGCAAAATGACACCGATCTCCGCCATTTGTGCGAGAAAGTCAGATTGCTGAACGAGTCCCAGCACACTGGGTCCAAGGACAATACCGGCAATCAGCTCGCCCACAACCTGCGGAGCCTTGCATTTTCTGGCAAGAATACCAAACAATTTTGCGAATACGATAATGATTGCCAGGTCTTTTAAAATGACATACGTATCCATGAAAAAGATACCCCCTTTTATGAAGTTTATGTATGTGTCGGCAGCTTGAAAGAGCAATGCCGGAGTTTGATACGCATACATTTTCAGTATAGCAAAAATTGAGAAAAAATACTATCGGCAAGAAAGAAAAAATAAAGTAAAACGGAAAAATGATGCAGGCGTATGGAACCGTTCTTTTGTAAAACAAAACTGGAAAAGAGGATTGTGAGGGTTATTGTCAGATTAAGAGGAGTGAACGGTAATGGAAAAAGAGATATAGAAAAGAGCATGTAGATATAGTATGATCAAAGCAGCAAATAAATTTTACATGGAGTTTAAAAAGCGGGATCAAAGAAAAAACGGGTAAAGGGAAACTATTATGAATGGCTAAACAACCCATGTTTTCATGGTGAGGTGGATCGGGAAAACATAGAACTCTCGGACATTATTACATTTCATTTTTATGGTGATTATACGCATGCACGAAGAATGGTAAAGTTTTTGAAACAGTTTAATCGTCCGCTGATTAATACAGAATGGATGCATAATTTGTATCATGCAGATTTTACTCCGTATGATCAGGAGGAGTTGGATATACTAAAGAAGTGTAATGAAGATAAGAATATCTGGAAATAAGGAACTAGGAGAAACAAAAACGTTGACGAAAAAAAAGAAATTTGATAAACTGGAAAAATAAAAGGGAGTAGCTAGCCAACCGTGTTCACTTCTTCGTCAGTACAGCTATTGATATTCAATAACTCGGAAAGTGATTAAATAGCGAGACTTTTACTGTAGATGCAGTAGGAGTCTCTTTTTTTATGCCTATAACACCTGCTGCAAAGAATGCAAAAGAAAGAGAGGAAGATACGTATGATGTTACAGGCAGGGATTTTGATAGTGGGTTTCCTTTTTCTGGTAAAAGGAGCAGACTGGTTTGTGGAAGGGTCTGCAAGCATAGCAAGAAAGTTTGGAATTCCCCAGCTGATTATCGGACTTACCATTGTTGCAATGGGAACGAGTATGCCGGAGGCTGCTGTAAGTATTACCGCAGCGATGCAGCAGAACGCAGGAATTACGATAGGAAATGTGGTTGGAAGCAATATTTTGAATATTTTTATTATTCTCGGACTTACGGCATTAATAACAAATGTGGCAATACAAAGGTCTACCTTGTTTTATGAAATACCGTTTATGATGTTTGTTACGGTAGTTTTAATGATATGCGGAATCACAGGAGGAAAAGTAACGTTTGCCGAGGGCATAGTCTTATGGGTACTGTTTCTTGTATATCTTGGCTATTTGTTTGTAATGTCGAAAAAAGGGGAAAATCCGGAAGAGGAGGAAGCGAAAAATTATCCTGTCTGGAAATGTCTTCTTTTGATGGTGGCAGGCGGCGTCCTGGTTGTAAAAGGAAGTGATTTTGCCGTCAGCGGGGCAACCGAGATTGCACGATACTTTGGAATGAGTGAGCGTTTTATCGGACTGACGATTGTTGCTCTCGGAACATCCCTTCCGGAGCTGGTAACATCTGTGACAGCAGCAAAAAGAGGGAATGCAGGAATTGCAATCGGAAATATTGTCGGAAGCAATATTTTTAACATTTTATTTGTAATTGGAACAGCCGCACTGATCTGTCCTGTGCCATTTGAAACTAAATTTATTGTAGACACAGGAATCGCAATTCTGGCAGGTCTGGTTTTATGGATTGGGACGTACAAGAACAGGGAATTACGGAAAACGTGTGGTGTCGTTATGCTTTTATGCTATGCAGGATATTTTGCATATTTATGTGTGGTATAGGATGAACCATTTTTGATGAAACCATTATTTAAGCACCGACCATTTGGCCGGTGCTTTTGAAGTGCATTCAAAGCTATGCGAAACGGAAGAAAAAATCAAGAATCATGCTAGAATCTAGTACATCGTTTTGTAAATAACTATACCAATCACGCAGGATGCAGATTCGAGTGTGCAGGTATAAAAATGTAGGCGTAGCGGGCTACGCCGAGGCTTTTATGCCTGTGCAATCAGATTTGCAGACAAGTGAGTGGTATAGTTATTTCGAAAACGATGTACTAGCTTCGGAAGGCGGAAAACAGTCCCAAAAAGTGCAACAATTTTCTGGAAAATATGCTATAATCTGGTCAAAGTAGAGAAAAGCGGAGAGTAGAAATGAAAAAATTACCAGAATCAGAACAGGAAATTATGATGATTGTATGGGAATATGCGGAACCTGTCAGCCGATTTCAAATTGAAGAGAAATTGAATGTAGAGAAAAACATTGCACCGAGTACCATTTTAACATTGCTTACTCGTTTGGAAAAAAAAGGATTTATTCAAAAAGTGAGGAATGGGAAATCAAATCTTTATGTACCATTAGTAGAAAAAGAAAACTATATAGGCACAGTTGGAAAAAACATGTTAGATAAAATGTTTCAAGGGTCATTAGCAAAATTCGCATCGTCATTGTATGATGGAGAAAAACTTAGCTCAAAAGAGGTTAAGCAATTGCAGGAATTTATTGACAGACAAAAATAGAAAAAGTGGTGTAGAGGACATAGTTACAGATGGCATTTATCATAAAGTGGAATCTTTTCATAGGCATAGTCGCATTTATGGCATATGTTGTACAAAAAATAATGGGGAAAAGACTCGGTCATTACTGGAGAAAGGTAGTCTGGATACTTCTGACAATTAAAATGTGCTTTCCGTTTTGGAGTGTGACGGAGAAATTCCGGCAACATTTTTTTATAATTTCTATGCCGGCATATTATATGGGGGAACAAAATCAAAAGACTGCGATCATGACGAAAATTGGAAACGTTTCAATTCGAGAGTGGATGTCAGGCGAAAAATTTTTGCCGTATATATGGCTTGCAGGGATGATTTTATGCCTTTTGTTTCACGCAATACAATATAGAATATGGAAAAAAAGAATATTTGCAGAATGTAAAAGAATGCAAAAAAATTCCGTATTAGAAGCTCTAAAAAAAGCAAGCGAAGTTTGTAAAATAAAAAAAACAGAAATATGGGTCTGTGAAAATCAAGATTTTTATTCTCCTATGTTGTTTGGTGTACGAAATACAAAAGTATTGATTCCACAAGAAATGCTGGAAACGGAAAATTACTCCTATGAAGAATGGTATTTGATTTTTTTACATGAATTGACACATCAGAAAAAACACGATTTATGGTATAAAAGGTTTCTTCAAATTATAAGGGATGTTTATTGGTTTTGTATCCCAATGCTGTGGGTGCAAAAAATGGCAAATATAGATATCGAATGTGTCTGTGATGAGACTGTTACAAAACATATGAATCTGACGCAACGGAAAGATTATTGCAATGTTATTTTAAAAGTGGCTTCAAAACAAACGAAAAAAGAATTATCTGGAGTTGTTTCAATGGTATCAGAAACAGAGATACTGAAAGAACGATTTTACAATGTGTTTTTAGCAAGAAAAAAACTTCGAATATACGTCACTGTTTTTCTTTTTGGAATAATTATTTTGAGTTTTTCGGAAATGCAAATAGCGCGACAAATATGGTCATCATCGCATATAGAAAATTGTCCCAAATGCAAAGCTGCGGTACAAGGAGAAGTGGTTTGGAATGCATGGGAAAATGAAAAAAATGTAGTATGTACACATCAATATGCATGGGGAGATGACTTACAGAAAGCCAGATATGGAGTAGAAAAAATCAGGTGTAATGAATGTGGAAATTTTTTTGAGATAAAGATCAGGCAAGAAAAAATAGTCTGCCATGGGTATAATGATTAATTAGACAAATGTAGAAAAAAGATTGACAAAAAGTAGGAAGTATGGTATTTTTTTTGTTACACAAATGTAGAACGTACGTTGACAGGTATAATAAATTTTTAAGGAGAAAAGTATGAAAGCGGTAAAGAAAAAAATTTCCATTTTTCTAATGACCTTAATGTTGGCCAGTACATTTTCTGCCAATGTAACAAAAGCGGATGTTATCGAAAGTAAGAATATTTTTGCGTATGAAGAAATTATGCCGTATGCTGCAGTTTGCCCGAGATGTGGAGGAAGAATAACATCGTCAACCGTATGGGGAAGCTGGATAAGCAGTGGTACAGTTACATGTACTCATGGTCACGCATGGGGAACTGATTTGAAGCAGTATAGAACAGGAATAAAAACTACAAAATGTTTAAATTGTAACGCAGGAAATACTGCTAATGTGAAAGAAACAAGAACAATTTGTCACGGATATGATAATTAATGGTTAAAACACAAGGCTGTTGTATGATATGTAAAAAAACAGAAGTCATGCAATAGCCTTGTGCCATATAGAAACATAGGGGGTAGCATAATGATGGGAAAAAGGTTGAAAGAAATTTTTGGTTTGATTCTGATTAACATCACATTAGTCAGTGGGAGCTTAAATGCAGAAACGGTATATGCAGATACACAAGCCAAGATTGAAATTGAGAAAACGGAAATGCCATTAAAAATTTGTGTTGATGAAGAAAATAAAAAAACGGTACTTCAAATAGTGGCAGCCTGGAAGAAAATATATAAAAATAATGGAGTGGAATTAATGGTAATCCCATCAGGGCAACAGGCTTCGGAAGAAAAAGTACAGGAGATCCAGAATGAAATTACGACGGGAGAAGGGCCGGATGTATTTTTCGCAGAAGGGCCGAATCCGACTTGGAGTGAGCAAAGAGTAGTTGTTTTTGAAGACCCCAAAAAAGAAATGTATCAGGGAACCTTTCTTTCGTTGAAACCATACATGAAATATTTTGATATAGATATTTTAGAAGAGAAGATTTTGTCTGCAGGTATGGCTAATGAGGAACAAATACTGCTTCCTATGACATACGATTATTTTCTATATGCATTTACAACACAGGATTTACCGGAAAATACAGAAATATCAAGAAATTGGCTGGAATTAGCCAGACAAAAAGAAAAAGCAATTCAACAGATTGTAGGGCAAAGAAGTGGGGTTCAATTTTTTGATACATTTAGTGAGGTGGTTGATTATAAGAAAAAAACACTTCTATATTCGGAAGAGCAGATAAAAAAAGTTTTGGATGAAACAGTAGCATTAAAAACAAGATCATTAGCTTTAAACTGGAAAATAAAAGATACAGGAGTAGTAAGTCTAAATGATTTGGAAGAACTTGGAGGTGAAAAAACAGTTCATACGGTATTTGCAATGCCGAATCAGGAAGGCGGATTCACTGCAAATGTTACACTTTATGCAGGAATTAATAAGAACACAAAGCAACCTTTAAAAGCAGTCTCCTTTTTACAAATGCTATACAGTGAAGAAGTTTTATCGGGAAAAGGAATAGAGTTAGAAGATAAAAGAGAGGCAAGCAATATAAGATTTCCGCAAGGGGTTTCTATTTACAAAAAGGAACTAGAAAAACGAATGCGGAGTCTTTCGAGACAAGATCAAAAACAAATCAAAACGATACAGGAAGAAGTAAAAACTGTTCGATTTTATTCGGTATGGGACAGGGAACTTAATTCCTTATTATCTAAGTATGAGGCACAGGAAGATGAAAAGCAAAAAGAGCATGTCTTCATAAAAACAATACAGAAATGGAAGGAAAAAATACAGAAATGACATAAAAAATCAGTCCTGTGGAGTGAGAGTTGCAAGAAACAGATTTTCCGGAGTACTGTGGAACAGTCTGTAAAGCCAAAGCGGATATTCGCAATCCGCTTCGTTACTTGCTCATAACTGAATAGCTGCTTCACAGCTTATCAGGACTTGGTTGATTCGGTTAAATTCTTTTAGGGTTTGTCAAGGGTGATGAGTAGCTTTAAAAACAGGCTCCTCTTCACCCTTAATTTATATATCGGTTAATGATCTGTGCGTTTGAGAAATTGATTCGTATATATCAAGACACACATGGCAGAGCATTATTTTTGACAGGATGATGAAACCATTATTTAAGCACCGACCATTTGGCCGGTGCTTTTGAAGTGCATTCAGAGCATTACTTTTGACAGGGATTTTTAGAAACAATAACTTTTGTCGGTCGATACAGTTTTTCACCGAAGAAGTAGCCTTTCTGTATTTCCTCGACAACTCTGTCTTCTTCCACCCGGTCTGTCTCTTCGATGTGTACTGCATCATGGATATGAGGATCAAATATTGCACCATTTGCTTCAATCGGCAAGACATTCAGCTGGTATAAATTCTGCGCCAAAGCTGTACGGAAATCCATCATAAGAAGTTTTTCATCCATATAGGCCCAGCGATTTGTCGTTCTTTCCGAACTGACAATTCCATATTCAAGATTGTCTTTTACAGCCAGCAGCTTTTCAATCCATGTGCTGACCCGGATGTTTGTATCTCCGTCATGACAGTCTGCAAATACTTCTTGTGTCTGTCTGGCGATCATCTGGATTCCCTTTCCAATTGCAGAATCCTTCGTTGTGGGGTTCAGATTTTTTGCACCCAGGCAAAACTCTTTTCCGGCCTGAAGTACATTTGCGAGAAGCTGTTTCGGCACGAAAACGGTGTTTATCGGGAAAGGTTCCGGTTTTTCTTCTGTGAATTGACTCAAATCTATCTTTGCACGTTTCTCTCCTGATTGCAGTATCAGGGTAAAATCGCCGCATTCCATTCCAACCTCGATCCATGCTGAAAACTCGGCTTGCAGATCTTGTTTTCTGCAATTTGAAATTACACGAATTATAAATCCAACACAGGAATTTGTCCAATACCTGAGACAAAAAAACAGTCCAAAAAGTGCAACAAAAAAGTCAAATCAGAACATTTCCTTTCTTTGCGGGATATGCTAAACTTTTTCTATCATAAGAAAAAAGGATGTACGAACAGGGGTTTTTACGTACTGTCCGGAAAGAGGAATTTTGATGAAAAAACAGTATTTCTGCAATCCGTTAAATATGGATTACCGTTACCAGTTTATTCAGGATATGAGAAGCGGTGAGGACAAGATTTCCCGCGAGGCCGCCGATCCGTCGATGATTTTATTTCAGGGAAAGTATTATATTTTTGCGTCCATGACGTTGAGCGTCTGGGTTTCGGAGGATATGGTTCACTGGGAGAGCCACCGTCTGCCGGACAGCCTGCCGCTGTATGACTATGCGCCGGATGTGCGCGTGGTCGGCGATTACGTGTATTTCAGCGCATCCCGTCGTGGCACGATCTGCGATTTTTACCGCACGAAAGATATCTTAAACGGTCCGTTTGAGCGTATTCCGGGAACCTTCGATTTCTGGGATCCGAACCTGTTTCTTGATGATGACGGAAAGCTCTATTTTTACTGGGGATGCAATAACGTGACTCCGATCTGGGGTGTGGAGCTTGAACCGGAGACGATGGTTCCAAAGACCGAGAGAAAAGAACTGATCTACGGTCAGCCGGAAAAAATCGGATACGAGCGCGTCGGAGAAAATCATTCCAAAATGCCGCTGAGTGAAGAAGAAGCTGTTGAAAAATTCAAAGAATTTCTGAAAGCACAGGGAAAAGATGCGGATCATCTGACGGAGGAGCAGATCGGGTTTGCCAAAATTATGTTCAGTCAGAGACCGTTCATCGAGGGCGCATGGATGACGAAGCATGACGGAACCTATTACCTCCAGTATGCCGGCCCGGGAACGGAATACAACGTTTACGGTGACGGTGTTTACGAGAGTGATTCCCCGCTTGGCCCGTTCCGTCTGGCAAAGAACAATCCATATTCCTATAAACCGGGTGGATTCCTGCGCGGTGCAGGCCACGGTTCGACGATGGAAGACCGCTATGGAAACTGGTGGCATACCGCGACAATGCAGATCAGCAAAAACCACGATATGGAGCGTCGCGTCGGCATCTGGCGGGCAGGTTTCGACAAAGATGGTGTCCTGTTCTGTAATCAGCAGTTCGGCGACTGGCCGATGGCGGTGGAGCAGGCAAAAGAAGACCCATGGGCAAAACCGGAGTGGTATCTCTTAAGCTATCAGAAAGCAATGACGGCATCGTCCTCGGAAGAAGGCAGAGAACCGTCGTTTGCGACAGATGAAAATATCCAGACCTGGTGGCGCGCAGCCGGAAATCAGCCGGGTGAGTGGATTTCGATGGATCTTGGTGAGGTAAAAGATGTCCGCGCCGTACAGATCAATTTTGCAGATGACAAAATCGATGCACCTCTGCCGGGCGAGCGTCAGGGCGAACGATATATCGACCCGAGCCAGCATAAGACCAGATGGCTGCTTGAGGCATCCGCCGATGGAACAAACTATTTTGTTCTGGCAGATAAATCAGACGCAGAAACCAATTTGCCGCACGATTTCATCGTAAAAGAAGAGGGTGTACAGATCCGTTATCTGAAACTCACTGTTTTTGAAGTGCCGTACAACCAGAATCCATGCATCTCCGGTCTTCGTGTTTTCGGCCTCGGCAACGGCGAAAAACCATCCGCACCGCAGTACCAGGCAGAGCGGACCGGAACTATGGATATGCGCATCACCATCGAGCCACAGACAGACGCTGTCGGATACAACGTCCTCTGGGGTTTTGCACCGGACAAGCTGTATCACAGCTGCATGACCTTTATGCCGGAGCAAAATATTGGAGCGCTGGTAGAAGGCGAAACGGTGTATGTGAGAGTCGATGCGTTTAATGAAAATGGAATTACGGAAGGAACCGTAAGGCCGCTTGCATGATACAATTATATTGAAAAAGCAGAAAAACAGCTCAGGTGCTCTTTGGAGAAATGAACATTAGAAATAAACGGATTGAACATAAGGAGTATTTATGGAAATACATGAATTACAGCAATTGCTGTCAGAAATGTCATTACAGGAAAAAATAGGACAGATGGTGCAGCTCACTGGTGTATACTTCGATAAAGAGGCGGTACTCACAGGTGTTGTTGGGGAACAGTTACCACCGGAATGGATTGTTCAATATGCCGGTTCAGTGCTTGGAGTGATTGGAAAAGATAAAATTTATGATATCCAGAGCAGATATATGGAACAGCATCCCCATCATATTCCGCTTCTCTTTATGGCAGATGTTATCCATGGATGTCGGACAATTTATCCGATTCCATTGGGGCAGGCGTGCTCCTTTCATCCGGAACTGGTGTCTGAGGCGGCTTCTATAGCTGCCATGGAGGCATCTTCAGAAGGGCTCAGGGCAACATTTTCTCCTATGATTGATGTTTCAAGAGATCCAAGATGGGGAAGGATAATGGAATCCTTTGGAGAAGATCCATATGTAAACGGGATCATGGGAAAAGCAATGGTAGATGGCTATCAGCAGAAAGCTGATACCAGAATAGCGGCATGCCTAAAGCATTTTGCAGGTTATGGGGCAGTGAATGCGGGAAGGGATTATAATGATGTTGAAATATCCCAGCGGACATTTCTGGAACAGTATGTAAAACCTT